>ERZ824488.259-NODE-259-length-71739-cov-5.005552_pt1 | contig 71739 bp, 57 predicted proteins | sample MGYA00519936_ERZ824488 | MGnify/ENA primary metagenome ERZ824488 (study PRJEB31778, sample SAMEA3449153) | human gut metagenome | biome: human gut; feature: human-associated habitat; material: faeces | place: United Kingdom | collected 2010/2012 ...
GAGTGAATTAGAAAAGCTGCGTGCTGAAGTTAAAATTTTAAAAGCAGAGAAAGAACGTGCTGAAATGGAGGCATCTTTTTTAAAAAAACTCGAAGAAATAGAGAGGAGGCGGGGCTAAGCCTGGTCCGTCATGAACATATATATCAGGCAATCAAAGAAGAACATGAAGATCATAATTATTCAGTTGCTGCACTTTGCAAACTTGGTAATGTTTCTAGAGCAGCTTATTATAAATGGCTACACAGAGAAATTCCTAAAAGTGAGCAAAAGAATAGGCTTATTGCCGACGAGATAGAAAAGATTCACACAGACTCACCGGATAAAGGCTATCGAAGGATCAGAGATGATTTGGAACGATATCATGGTATTGATATAAACGATAAACGTGTGCTACGCATTTGCCGTAAACTTAATATAAAATCAACTATCAAGTATTCTAACAACGGATGCACAAGACAGGCTGCAAACCCTCAGTATATAGCTGAAAACATACTTAATCGGGAGTTCACTGCCAAAGCACCAAATGAAAAATGGCTCACTGATGTGACAGAATTCCATTATTATATTGGGATTGAAAAGCATAAAGTTTATCTAAGTGCAATACTGGACCTATATGATAGACGGATTGTTTCGTATGTTATTCGTGATAAGAACAACAATGCTTTGGTGTTTGATACGGTAGACAATGCTTTACTTAGAAATCCTGGTGCGCAGCCACTGTTTCACAGTGACAGGGGATTCCAATATACGAACAGGACATTTCATACAAAACTTGTAAATGCTGGAATAATACAAAGCATGTCGCGAGTTGCTAAATGTATCGACAATGGACCAATGGAAGGCTTTTGGGGGATTTTGAAGAGAGAGCGATACTATGGAAAACGATTCACTGATAGAGGTACTCTCGTAAAAATGATCGAAGATTATATAGATTACTATAACAATAAACGCTTACAAAGGAATCTCGGAATTTTAACACCAATGGAAAAACACGAAATTTACTTGCAAGCCGCATAAAAACTGCCAGCAGATAAATTTCTGCTGGCAGGAAAAATTTATATTTTTTCAATTGTCTACTTGACGGGGAGCGGTTCATACGTTCATTTTCTTAGTGCAACAGCCCCTTTTGCTTATGTCCGGAAAGGAATCCTTCAGTTTTTCCGCATTCCTTTATCCCATCGGAATTTCCGATAGCAGGCATAAATCAGAACACTGCATACCAGCCATCCCGCCGGATAACCAAGTGCAATCGGAATGATGGAATCAAATATATGAGACATCACAAACAGATAAATCTGGCGGAACACGACGAAGCTTCCGAGCATCACGATCATCGGTGTTCTGGTGTCTCCTGCGCCGCGCAGGACGTTGGAGTAAACCTGGTTGACGCAGCAGAGAATGTAGAACGGGGAGAGCAGATACAGGAACAGAGTTCCATAACGAATCACAGCTGTCTCCTGGTTAAACAGATAGACCATTTGCGGGGCGAAAATCAGCAGAGGAATCATCATCACAATGGTTACAAGCTCAGCAAGCAGGAATGCGGTTGTAGCACCCTTCTTTGCACGGTCAATGTAGCTGGCACCGACGTTCTGTCCGGTGAAGGTGGTCGAAGCAAGACCAACACTCATCATCGGCAGCATCATAAACTGGTCGATTTTCATGCAGGCACTCCAGCCTGCCATAACATCCGAGCCGAATACATTGATATAGGACTGCACGAAAACGTTGGAAACGGAAGTCACCATCTGCTGGATCGCTGCCGGCAGTCCGACGCAGACGATGCGGTACAGCAAAGACCAGTCCATGCAGAGCTTTTTCCAACAGATGCGGTATGGGCCGTCTGTTGTGGTCAGCACATACAGCGTCAGAACCGCCGAAAGGCACTGTGCAATAACGGTTGCAAGCGCCACACCCTCGATTCCCATGCCGAAGGAAACGACAAACAAAAGATCGAGCACGGTATTGACAACAGCGGAAAAAATCAGGAAATACAGCGGATGGCGGGAATCGCCGACAGCGCGGAGAACGCCGGAGCCCATGTTGTAGAACATCAGACCGGCAACACCGCCAAAGTAAATTTTAAGATACGTTGCTGACTCGCGGATGACGTCGTTCGGCGTACTCATCATGCGGAGCATGTACGGTGTAATGAAGATGCCGAGAATAGTAAAGACAATAGAGAGAAAAAATGTCATCACCAGTGTCGTGCTGACGGTGCGGCTGACCTTTTCATCCGCCTTTGCGCCATAATACTGAGAGATAATGACACCGGCACCGGTGGAAAGTCCCATGAAAAAGCCGATCAGAGAATTGATGATCGGACCGACGGAGCCGACGGCGGCGAGTGCTTCCTTGCCGACAAAGTTGCCGACAACGATGCTGTCAACGGTGTTGTAAAGCTGCTGGAAGAGATTTCCGGCCATCAGCGGAAGCGAGAAGAGAAGAAGCTGTTTCCAGATAGAGCCCTGGGTCATATCGCGGGCTTTGCTCTTTTGTACTGTTTTCGTCATAGTAGTCCCCTTTTTTACGTTGATTTTACCTTCTTTTTTATTGTAGCACTTTGAAGTTGTGATGGAAATATCCATTTTTGACGTGATTTTCGGACTTTGTTGATATAAACAGCCGAAAACGGAAGTGAAAAGAATTGTTTCCGAATAAATTGTCTGGTATAATAAGAAACAGATGCGTAAATGCAAAAACGACAGTTGTTTCGAAGCCTGATGAAACGGAAGGATCGTGAAGATTTTGCAGCAGTTTTTGGAAACTGCGCGTCACAGAACAGGATAGAAAGAAGGTAGCTGAAATATGGGAGATTATTTTGTATGCAGTAAAACAGATCCGGTAGTAGAGACAAAGGCGGGAAAGGTACGCGGCTTCCGCCTGAATACGACATACGCGTTTCATGGAATCCATTACGCTGAGGCGGACCGTTTCCAGATGCCGCAGCCGGTGAAACCATGGAAAGGAATCAAAAATGCGCTGGCGTACGGCTATGTATGTCCGCTTTTAAAGCAGGATGAGCCGAACATGGAGGTGCTGGTACCGCATCGTTACTGGCCGCAGGACGAGCATTGCCAGAACCTGAATGTCTGGACACAGAGTCTTGATCCGGGTGCGAAAAAGCCGGTCATGGTATGGCTCCACGGCGGCGGCTTCAGCGCCGGCTCTGCGATTGAGCATGTGGCATATGAGGGGGATCACTTAAGCGAGTTCGGTGATGTCGTTGTTGTTTCCGTGAACCATCGGCTGAATATCCTCGGTTATCTCGATCTCTCGCCGTTTGGCGAAAAATACAAAAATTCTGCGAATGCAGGAAACGCAGATATGGTAGCTGCATTGCAGTGGGTACATGACAATATCGCGGCATTCGGCGGAGACCCGGAGAATGTTACGATTTTCGGTCAGTCCGGCGGCGGTATGAAGGTGGCAACGCTGATGAATACGCCGGCAGCAGACGGCCTGTTCCAGAAGGGTATCATCGAGAGCGGTGTTTATGAGGCAAAGGTTTATCAGAAAGAGGATGGAGACGGCACCGCGATTGTGAAGGCTCTGTTAAAAGAACTGAATCTGGACGAGTCCGAGGTGGAGAAGCTTGAGACGATCCCGTATTATGAGCTGTCAAATGCGTATAATAAAGTTGAGGCAGAGGTTGCTGCGAAAGGCTGCTATATCGGACAGGGACCGATGGAGAACGGCTGGTTCCGCGGAAATCCGATCAAGTGCGGATTTACGGATCACGCTAAAACGATTCCTGTGCTGGCAGGAACCAACATCGGTGAGTTTGATTTTGGACCGGTTGTGCCGGGAAAACATGAGATGAACCGTGAGGAACAGATTGCGTTCCTGACGAGAAAATATGGCGATGCAACGCCGGAGCTGATTTCTCTTTTTGAAAAAGCATATCCGGACAAAACAATTGCCGATTTGTGGTCTGTGGATACGTTCTTCCGTCCGGACACGATCGAATTCATTCGTCAGAAATCGGAGTTTACAGAAGCGCCGACTTATTCCTATCAGTTTACCTATGAATTCCCGATCGATGGCGGAAAAGCCGCATGGCATTGTGCCGAGATTCCGTTCGTATTCCATAACATCGACCGCATCGCCGTATGCAATGTCCCGGGCGAAACAGACCGTCTGCAGGAGCGTATGGCCACCGCCTGGATCAACTTTGCCCGCTACGGAAGTCCGGAAACCCCATCCCTCCCGAACTGGCCGGCATGCACCCCAGGGGATGAAGCAACCATGATTTTCGACAGAACCTGTGAAATCCGCCGCAACTTCGATCACGAGCTGGTGAAAAAATTGGTGGAAACCGAGTATAACCCGATGACACCGGTTGTGGAAGACGAGGAAGAGGACGCGTTCTTTATTCATTAATTAATTGACTCATAGCAATCCCAGAAAAAACAGCCAGAATGTTTTGCCTCAGTTAAAAACATTCTGGCATTTTTCAACTTATGCTAAATTGAACTTAAGGCAAGAATATCGTATGATAGAGGTAGAAAGAGAAAGGCGCAGGTGGAATATGGGAGTTTATCTGAATCCGGGAAATGAAAAATTTGCAAAAGCGGTTCAGTCCGAAATTTATGTGGATAAAACAGGGCTGATCGAGTATACCAATCAGGTGATTAATACTGTGCAGAGATATGTCTGTGTCAGCCGTCCGCGGCGCTTTGGAAAATCTATGACGGCGGATATGCTGACGGCTTATTATGGGAAGGAATGCGATTCCAGAGAACTTTTTTCTGGATTGAAAATTTCTCAAAATGCTGTATTTGCACAGCACTTAAATCAATATCCTACGATTTTTTTGAATATGCAGGAATTTCTGAGCCGGAGCAAGGAAATTGGCCAGGTGATTGACCGTGTTCGAAGAATGCTGCTGCGGGAACTGAAAAACAGTTATCCGGACGTGGACTACTTTGACGATACGGATCTGGTAGAATCGCTGCAGGATATTTATGCGGCAACAAAACAGTCGTTTATCATTATCATTGATGAATGGGACTGTGTTTTCCGGGAATATCAGCAGGATAAAAAAGCACAGGAAGAGTATCTTGATTTCCTGCGGGATTTTCTGAAAGATAAGGTTTACGTAGCACTTGCCTATCTGACGGGTATTCTGCCGATCAAAAAATATGGAACCCATTCTGCACTGAATATGTTTGATGAATTTACAATGCTTGATCCAGGGCCGCTCGCAGAATATGTAGGATTTACGGAGCAGGAAGTAGAAGAACTCTGCGGCCGGTATCAGATGGATCTGGCAGAAATTAAAAACTGGTATGACGGCTATTCGTTCCCGGGAGAAAGTTCGGTTTACAGCCCGCGTTCGGTTGTCAATGCCATGCGATTCCGGAAAATCGGCAATTACTGGAATCAGACAGAAACATTTGAAGCACTACAGTGGTATATTGATCTGAATTTTGACGGCCTGCGGGATGACGTACTGCAGATGATGGCAGGGAAAAAGATTCCGGTGAACACGGGCAGTTTTACGAATGATATGACAACTTTCCGGACAGAGGATGATGTGCTGACACTGCTGATTCATCTTGGATATCTTGGTTATGAGGAACAGAATAAATATGTTTTTATTCCGAATGCCGAGGTACAGTCAGAATATGCCAGTGCGGTAACCGTTTCCCAATGGGGAGATATTTCAAAGGCACTGAAAAATTCCGCAGATCTTCTGCAGGCTGTGTGGGAAAAACAGGAAACACAGGTAGCAGAGGGAATTCGGCTGGCACATTTTGAAACGTCACAGCTTCAGTACAATGATGAAAATGCGTTGAGCTATACGATTTCACTGGCGCTGTATGCAGCACGGAATTTTTACACGGTTTACCGTGAACTGCCTGGGGGAAAAGGGTTTGCGGATCTTGTTTTCGTACCAAGAAAAAGATACCAGGACAAACCGGCGCTGGTTGTAGAACTGAAATGGGACAAAACAGCAGAGGGTGCGCTTGCGCAGATTAAGGACAAAGAATATTGCAGAAGTCTGGAAGAATATCAGGGAAACTTGCTTCTGGTAGGAATTAATTATAATAAAAAGACAAAAGAACATGTTTGCAGAATTGAGGAATATCAGAAGTAAAAGGGAGAGGAGGTATTATGAATATTGAAAATCGTAATATTCGTTTTACTTCAACGGTAATTTGCAGGATCTTTTTGGGGATTTGCTGTTGTTTTTTAGCTGCATGTTCCTCACAGAGTTCCCAAAATAACAGCAACATCTTTCTGTATGCCGTTGATTTCAGCCATTCCACCCTGTCGCCCGGGAATGTGAAATTTGATATGTCTATGGAAGATGTTTTGCAGAAGACGCAGCTTTCGGAAGATGATGTTGATACCACGTTAGGAGAAGCGTATCCGCGAATCATTCATTCGATCAGCATTTCCAGTCTGTCGGATGATATTCAGGAAATCTTTTCTTTTCAGAATGATCAACTGGTATCTGTGGAATATGCCATAACGGTTCCGGAATCTGAATTTCAAACGGTACTGCAGACGCTGGCTCATCAGGCGGCAGAATTACTTGAAGATTTGCTGGTGGGAGAGAATCAGATTCTTGAGGGAAAGACGACAAGGTGGGAAGATGAGCAGAAAAACAGTCTGATCCTGTCTTTCCCGGACACGGATACATCGGAAGAGCGCGTTATTTTTCTGGGCTTATACAGGACGAAGGCCTGATTCGGGACAGGATGAGTGGTGTCCTGAAATCATGTAATAGAAAAACCAGAGTCGGATGAGAATGTTTTCACCGGCTCTGGTTTTGCGTTTCCGGTAACGGTTTTGAGCGGTAAATGCTATGCAATTCTGCCGCGGGAATGGTATAATAAAACCAGTATGCGCCGCTTTAGGCAGGCTGCTTAGAAAGAGGATCGATGCATGTACACATATCTGATTGTAGATGATGAAATGATAGAGCGAAAGGGCATTCGGATGCTGCTTTCGCGGATGAATATCCGGGAGAATATTCTGGAGGCCTCCAATGGAGAGGAAGCGCTGGAGGTGTTTGAAAAAGAGAAAATTGACGTACTGCTGACCGACATCAATATGCCGTTCATGGATGGAATTGAGCTTCTTTCCCGGATTCATGAGGCGTATCCGGGGACGGAAACGGTGATTTTCAGCGGGTATGATGAGTTTTCCTACGCAAAAAAGGCAATTTCCTACGGTGTTTTCGCCTATATTTTAAAACCGGTCAACCCGGAAGAATTTGAAAAGGTGGTTGGTGAAATCACGGAAAAGCTTGCAAAGAGTGAGCGTGAGGAAAAACGGAAGGACGAAAGTATGGAGTTTCTGCGGGAGCATCTGCTGTATCTGATGGTCAATGGGCAGAGCCGCAGCGCAATGCAGGAGAAAACGCAGATGCTTCTCGATATGAGCTTTGTCCGGGATTTCCGCCGTATGGTACTGCTGGAGTGTGCCAACAACTATTTTGAACAGGTAAACAGCGAACAGATTGAAAAGATGCAGAGCGATTTGCAGATGCCCTTTCACTATCTGAATCTGAACCCACAGCAGTCCATTCTTTTTTTCAGCGAGGAGCCGGATGGCGGCTGGGAAGCCTTCGGACGGAAGCTGTACCGGTATATCCGCGAAATGTGGGACCAGGAATGCTTTCTGGCCGTGTCGGGTGAGATCACGCCGGACTGTGAGCTTTACGATGCATTTGCGCAGACGGAGCAGCTCATGGAGCGGCGCTTTTATCACACGGGAAACCATGTTTTTCTTCCTTTTCAGGAGGAGCAGTCCGAGGTGCTGGTGCAGATTGATGCTGAAATCCTGATCCGCCAGATCCAGCAGGATATTCGCATGAAGGATCTGGAGAGTCTGCTGGAACACTTTGATCAGTTCTGCGAGAAGTATGAACATCAGACGATTTTCTCCCAGATTTACATTAAGTTTATGTTTTCCAATCTGCTGAAAGAGATTTACGACAATCTCGAGAGAAAAGATGAGCGGGAGCTGGACCGTGAGATTGACGCCCTGTATCACAGCAGCAACATGGTCGGTGTGATTCAGGCAGTCCGTATGGGTATTGAACGGCTTGAAACGGTCTTCCGCGCGGACGGTGGTGTTGCGAAACGCAGAGAAGTCGAGCAGATCAAACAGTATATCCGCGAGAACTATTCTGACAGCGGCATGGGCGTCGACCAGCTTGCGCGCGAGGTCGGCATGACACCGAATTACCTGAGCAGCATTTTCAAGAAAAATACAGGAGAAAACCTGAGCCGTTATTTAAAAAGCTTCCGCATGGAGCGCGCGCGGGAGATGCTTGAAAATACGAATGAGAAAATCGGTATAATCTGCGAAAAATGCGGTTTTGTGAATGTGTCCTATTTCTGTCAGAGCTTCCGCGAATTTTTTGGAATCAGCCCGCAGAAATACCGGGATCAGGGGGAGTAAGATGACATCATTTGCCGGCAGAATAAAAAAAGCATTTTCAGATATGAAGGTACACCGGAAGCTTATCGTGGCTTATGTTCTCACAGGCCTTTTCCCAATGTGCCTGATGTTCACACTGTTTTACACCCAGATGCGCCGTGTACTTGTCGAGCGTGAGATCAAAAATCTGCAGACCACCTTTGATCAGGCAGTGGACGATGTGAATACAGAGCTTGCGCTGCACCAGAGTATGTCGGACTATCTGGCATTCGACCAGACGATTGTTCAGATTGTAAAGGCAGAAGACAAAAACAGCTTCGAAGCATACGAGCGCATGGTGAAAGAGTTTGATCCGATGATGGATTCCTTAAGTTATTTTTACCCGGAAATCCGACAGTCTACAGTCTATGTGCGTGATTCCGTTATTCCGCACGGCACGTATCTGCGCCCGGCGCAGGAGATTGAAAATGATGAATGGACAGCGCCGGCGGACAATGATGTTCACTGGTATGCCGATATGGATCAGGGAACGGTGACGCTGGTGCGCTCGATGCCGCTGATTGATGACGGAAAAGGCGGTTTTTTGTACATTTCCATGGACTACAGTAAGATTTTTGGCTCCATGGAGCTCGCGGTCAATGAGGATTACGGTGTTTTCGTCTACAACGAGGACAAAGAGGTGCTGTATGAAAATCAGAAGATGACCAGGAATGCAAAATACCAGATGAAATTTTCCGATCTTCAGAAGATACAAAAAAAAGAGAAGCAGAATACAGCGAACTACATTCTTCTGGAAAAGGAGATTGAGCAAAATGGATGGCATGCTGCGTGCTATCTGCCGAAAAAAGGCATCATCAGTCCGATGCAGCCGATTCTTCTGATGGTTCTTCTGATGTGGGCAGGCTGCGTTATTTTCTCTGCGGTCGTGATTATGAAATTCTCCGGAAACATGGCGCACCGCCTTGAAAAGATAAAAATGACAATGTCCGAGGTAGAAGAAGGAAATCTGGAAGTAGAGCTGGTTTCTACAGAAAGGGATGAAATCGGTGATCTGACGCGCGGCTTTAACCAGATGCTGTCGCGTATCCGTCAGCTGATTCAGGAAGTCTATGAGAGCCGCATCCGCCAGAAGCAGTATGAAATGACGGCGCTCCGTGCGCAGATTAACCCGCATTTTCTGTATAATTCGTTGTCGCTGATCAACTGGAAAGCATTGGAAATCGGTTCGGATGATATCAGCAAGGCTACGCTGGCGCTTTCGCGGTACTACCGGACTTCTCTGAACAAAGGCAAAAATACGATGTCCATCCGCGAGGAGATTGATAATGTGCGTTCGTATCTGCAGATTCAGGAAATGTTTCACGACTACAGTTTTACGGTCAAAATGGATGTGGCGGAGGATATTCTGGATTACCGTACACTGAACCTGATTCTGCAGCCGCTTGCCGAAAATGCGATTGCACATGGAATTGACCGGCGGCGCGGCAGTGAGCCAGGCGTGATCACAATCAGCGGACGGCGCGACGGAGACTGTGTGGTGCTTTCCGTGGCGGATAATGGCGTTGGCATGGAACAGGAAAAAGCACAGACCATTCTGACGGAGAAGAGCAGCGGCTACGGTGTGCGGAATGTCAATTCCAGGATTCAGCTCGAATACGGAGAAGCGTATGGTCTTTCGATTGAGAGTGAGCCGGGAAAGGGAACGAAAGTGACGGTACGGATTCCGGGTGTGGAAAGGGAGGTACAGGCATGATGCAAAAAAAAATTGCGGCAGGCCTCGCTGTATTGCTGGCAGCGGGAACGATTCTGGGTGGCTGCGGAGAAAGTGGCGCAGCAGGAAATGATTCTGTTTCCGATGCTGCCGGGAACGAGGCTGCGGCTGTTATGGAAGCGAAAACAACGCCGTACGGACGTTACCCGGAGACTATCACGTACACGCTGGCAAAAATGACGGGCGTGAATAATTCCAATCTCCCGGAGGGAGAAACCTATGAGGACAATGCCTATACACGCCTGATCCGCGAAATCATTAATGTACAGAACGAGGATGTTTATGAAAACTACGGTGATACCTATAACGTTGGCATTTCTACCATGATTGCAACAGGAAACATTGCCGATATCATGGTTGTGGATCAGAAAACGATGAATGCCATGCAGAAAAACGATCAGCTTGCCGATCTTACAGAGGTTTATGCAAATTGTGCCAGCGACCGTATCAAGGATATTTATGCAAGCTACGGTGAGGAGATTCTGCAGGGCTGTACCTTTGACGGAAAGCTGATGGCATTCCCGGAAACCAACATTTCGGACGGTCCGAATCTTCTCTGGGTGCGGAAGGACTGGATGGAAAAACTGGGACTTTCCGTACCGGAAACGATCGATGATGTGAAACATATTGCGTTGACGTTTGCAGAGGAGAATCCGGCAAACCAGGAGATGGGTAACATCGGCCTTGCAGTCAGCACAACTCTGTACGGCGGCACGGGCATTTCTTCGGAATACGGCATGAATCTTATTTTTGCCTCATTTGGTGCATATCCGGGAAGATGGCTGACGGATGCGGAAGGAATGCCGGTTTATGGTTCCGTTCAGCCCAATGTAAAAGACGCACTTGGCATGCTGGCCGACTGGTACCAGGAGGGAGTCCTTGACCGGGACTTTTTGATCCGCACACAGGATGACATTGCCGATCTCATTGCCCAGGGACGCTGCGGCATTTTCTTCGCACCGTGGTGGGCACCGAACAACCCGCTCTGGCGCTGTCATGAGACGGATCCGGAGGCCGACTGGCAGCCGTTTCTGATCCGGACCGGGAAGGATGGAAGTGTGCGATACTGCAACGAAAAGCTGACCGGAAATTATGTGGTAGTGCGAAAAGGGTATGAATATCCGGAGATTGTGCCGAAGATTCTGTCGGTGATGTTTGATTATATGCGCTATTCCTACGATGATCCAAGAGGAGAATTTCAGCAATATTATACGGGAAATATCGATCCGACGGCACGCCCCTTAGCAATCAATCTCGACTATAATCAGGCACTGACGATCTGTTACGAAAATCTGCAGGCGGCACTGAACGGGGAAAAATCGGAGGATGAGCTGGAGATTCTGGAAAGATCGTTCGAAAAGGTATGCCGCGCCTATCTGGAGAACCCGAAAACAGCGAGTGCGGAGGAGTGGAGCGCGTATTTATCCCGTATCAAAGCCTGCTCGCTTTTGAGCGACGAAAAGATTCAAAGAGTGAATACGATTTATCCGACCCGGACGAAGACCACAGAAGCATATCGTTACACCTTAAAAGAACTGGAGTCGGAGACCTTTTTAAAAATCATCCGGGGCGAGTCTGAGCTTTCTGCTTTTAACGACTTTGTAAAAGAGTGGCAGGAGGAAGGCGGAAATGAGATCATTCAGGAGATGATTCAGGAAAGGAAAAGCCTGAATTCACAGGAAGAACGGGAGACAGAAGAAAAAGCAGAATAAAAAACAGAAGAAGGGGCAGGACGCACCGGGAAAACGGTGCGCTGTCTCTTTTTTGGTTGCGGAAAAGAATCCTGCAGATTGCGGAAATGATTTTTCGGATATGCACTGGTGTAGAAATGTAACGTAGAAATCCAACATAGATCATAGATTCTTGATATTTCAGGAAAATCCGCCGACTGCTATAATAAAATCAACAAGAACGAGAGATACCAAGCAGCAAATGCGATATGACAGCAGACGTTCCAGAAAGAAAAATCATACAAGGAGGATTTTCAATATGAAAAAGAAAGTAGTATCTATTATGATGACCGCAGCACTTGCAGCCGGCATGCTGGCAGGATGCGGAAACAGCGACAGCGGTTCTTCAAATGCCGCTTCCGGAAACGATTCCAAGAGCACATCTGCGGCAGGAAGCACAAGCGCATCTGCTTCCAACGCAGCAGAGGAAGAGGAAATTACCACAACCCTTACCGTATGGTCTCCATCAGAGGATCAGGCAAGCGACAGCGGTGAGTGGCTGCAGACCATGTGCAATCAGTTTGCAGAGGAGCATCCATCCTGGCACATTACCTTTGATTACGGCGTATGCGCAGAGAGCGATGCAAAAGACACTGTAACACAGGACGTGGAAGGAGCAGCAGATGTTTACATGTTTGCAAACGACAACCTGACATCCCTGATCGCTGCAAACGGAATTTCCAAACTCGGCGGACAGACCGCAGAGGATGTAAAAAAGAACAACTCTCAGGCAATTGTGGATTCCGTATCCGTTGATGGCGATATCTACGGCGTACCATTCACCACAAACACCTGGTTTATGTACTATGATAAATCTGCGTTCACGGAGGATGAAGTGAAAAACCTGGATACCATGATCGCAAAAGACAAGATTTCCTTCCCGATTACAAACTCCTGGTACATTGCTTCCTTCTACGTAGCAAACGGCTGTACGCTGTTCGGTGAGGACGGAACAGACGAGGCAGCAGGCGTTGACTTCGAAGGCGATAAAGCAAAAGCAGTAACCGATTACCTGGTTGACCTGGTAAACAATCCGAACTTCGTATCTGATGCAGACGGATCCGGTCTTTCCGGTCTGCGTGACGGTTCTGTAAAAGCAATGTTCTCCGGTTCCTGGGATGCATCCGCAGTTAAAGAGGCACTCGGCGATAATTACGGTGTTGTACAGCTTCCGACCATCACCATCAACGGCGAGGAGAAACAGATGAAATCCTTCTCCGGCTCTAAAGCAATCGGTGTGAATCCGAACTGTGAATATCCGCAGGTTGCAGTTGCTCTTGCAAGATATCTCGGAAGCGCAGATGCTCAGAAAGCACACTATGAAATGAGAAACGTAGTTCCGTGTAACGAAGAGCTGCTTTCCCAGATCACAGACGATGCACTGGTAACTGCTCAGAACGATACCTTCAACAATACTTCTATCATCCAGCCGTTCGTTAAGAATATGAGCAACTACTGGACTCCGGCAGAGAATTTTGGTAAATCTCTGGTCAACGGTGAAGTTACCCATGATAACGCTGCAGAAATGACAGAGAAACTGAACACAAGCATGAATACTTCTGCAGTCGAGTAAGTAAAACCGGCTCTGAAGCGTTCGAAAATCAACAGGATTGAAACCGCAGGCATTGTCAGACATCATCATTGACAATGCCTGTCTTTCGGAAAGGATAGATTATGGCATCATTGAAAAAACGCGCCAAAGAGTTTGAGACTCCCTATCCGGTGACAAAAGCCATCACAAAGGGCGATGCGGTCACGAAACTTTCCATGTTTGTCATGGGACTGGGAAATCTGGCTCACAAACAGATCGTAAAGGGTATTTTATTTCTGGCAGTAGAAATTGCGTATCTCCTGTTTATGATCGAAGGCGGTATCAACAATCTCTATCATCTCATCACCCTGGGCGGCCGTGCGCAGGAAGAGGTGTGGAACGAGGCCAAGGGTATTTATGAATATACCGGCGGCGATATGACAATTCTGTTCCTGCTCTACGGAGTAGCAACGATTTTTATTACGGTTCTCTTCTTTATGATCTGGCGTGTCAATATGAAGAGCGCTTATGAGGTAGAGTGTCGTGCAAAGGAAGGGAAACATATCAACACCATCAAAGAGGATCTGGAAGCACTCGTTGACAAGAGACTGCACTGGACCCTGCTGACACTTCCGATTCTCGGTATTGTGATTTTCACAATCCTTCCACTGGTCTTTATGATCTGTATGGCTTTCACCAGCTACAGTAAAGTCGGCGACCATCTGACGATTTTCCACTGGGTTGGACTGAAAAATTTCAGTACGGTTCTTGGCATGGGCAACTCGATCGGCAAGACATTCTGGTCTGTTCTTGGATGGACCCTGATCTGGGCTGTGCTCGCTACCTTCCTGAACTATATTCTTGGTATGATTCTTGCGATTGTCATCAATCGTAAAACAACCCGCATCAAGGGATTCTGGAGATTCTGTTTTATGCTCTCCGCTGCAATTCCGCAGTTCGTTTCTCTTCTTCTGATGCGTACGATGTTAAAGGACAACGGCCTGATCAACAACCTCTTGGTTCAGGCCGGTCTGATCAGCAGTCCGCTTCCGTTCCTGACAAATGCGACCTGGGCGAGAGCAACGGTTGTTATCATCAACCTCTGGGTTGGTATTCCGTTTACCATGATGCAGGTTACCGGTATCTTACAGAACATTCCGGGTGAGCTTTACGAGGCAGCCCGTGTTGATGGCGCAGGTCCTGTGACAATTTTCTTTAAGATTACGCTGCCGTATATGCTGTTTGTCACGACTCCGTATCTGATTACGACGTTTACGGGTAATATCAACAACTTCAACGTTATTTATCTGCTGACTGCAGGAGCACCGGTTCCGGTCGGAGCAACCGCCGGAAAGACGGACCTTCTGGTTACCTGGCTGTACAAGCTGACGGTTGACTTACAGTACTTTAACGTTGGTGCGGTTGTCGGTATTCTTACCTTTGTCATTCTGGCTGTGGTTTCACTGATCACGTACCGGAATACTGGTTCTTACAAGAACGAGGAGGGATTCCAATAATGAATAACAAAGAGAAAAAAACACACTCCATGAAAGCGCGTGGAATGATTTCCGATGTGATTGTACATGTGGTTCTGGCACTGCTTGCGATTGTGTGGGTGATTCCGGTTCTGTGGATTGCACTCTTAAGCTTCAGTACACAGAAGGGATCTTATGTTACCAGCTTTTTCCCAAAGGGATATACGCTTCATAACTATGTGCGTCTGTTTACAGATACGCAGGTTTTGGACTTTCCGCAGATGTTTAAGAATACGTTTATCATTGCTGTGTTCAGCTGTCTGATCTCTACGATATTCGTGCTTTCGGTTTCTTACTGTATGTCGAGAATGCGTTTTAAAATCCGTAAGACTTACATGAACATCGCGATGATCTTAGGTCTGTTCCCGGCATTTATGTCGATGGTTGCTGTCTACTATATCTTAAAGGCAGTTGGTCTTTCGGAGGGATCAATGATCCGTGTGGCATTGATTCTGGTGTACTCGGGCGGTTCCGGAGCGGGATTCCTGCTTGCAAAGGGATTTTTCGATACGGTTCCGAAGGCGCTGGATGAGGCGGCTTATCTGGATGGAGCGACGAGATTCCAGGTGTTTACGAAGGTGACAATTCCGCTGAGTAAACCGATTATTGTGTACACGACGTTGAGTGCATTTCTGGGACCGTGGCTGGACTTTATTTTCGCAAAGGTTATCTGCAGAGCGAATGCGAAGTATTATACGGTTGCACTGGGTTTGTGGAAGATGCTGGAGAAGGAGTATATCGACAGCTGGTATACTTGCTTTGCGGCGGGAGCGGTTTGCATTTCGGTGCCGATTGCGATTTTGTTTGTTGTAATGCAGAGATATTATACAGATGGGCTTTCAGGGGCCGTCAAAGGATGATTTGTGGAGCAGCCGATGAGGGGTCGGCTGCTCTATTTGTGTGTGGGGGGGAGGGACGGATCTGGCTCCGGCGCCGTGGCACCTGCCGCACAGACGGGCGCGGTGGCATCGGCGGGCGGATGATGCCAATGCGCCCGTCTGCGCGGCAGGTGCCACGACGCCGGAGCCAGATCCTGGGGTTGGAGGACGGGAGGAGGGGCTGGATCTGCCCGGAGGGCAGATCGGCGTGAAATTGTTGTGTGTGGAAGGGGAGAGTGTGTTGGAGGACGGGAGGATAGGCTGGATCTGTCCGGAGGGCAGATCGGCGTGAGTTTATTGACTGGTGCGAAGTTTGGAGATAGAATGAAAAAAATATTTCCGGAGTTTTTTGTGATTGATTTATGAGAACAGAAAAGTTCCGGGAACATATTGTGTAAAATTTGGAGGTTTTGCGGTATGGATAGGATTCGACTGAATGCTTCGGAGTGGATGGATTTCCGGAGTGGAGAAAAGAAGTGTTTTTTGCTGACGAACGGACTGGGAGGTTATTGTTCGCTGACGGTGATGGGGAATGCGGCGAGGAATGATCAGGCGCTGTTGATGGGGGCGCTGAAGGCGCCTACGGTGCGGGAGCATCTGATTTCGAATGTCTGGGAGACGTTGGAGGTGGATGGTGAGGAGACGGAGCTGTTTTCACAGGAGTTTGTGAATCGGACGCAGAATGTGGAGGGGTTTCGGTTTCTGGAAGGATTTGAGATGGGGAGTCTGCCGGTATGGTTTTACCGGGTGAAGGGGGTTGAGATTGAGAAGACGATTGGGATGGTTCAGGGGGAGAATACGGTTCTTGTCCGGTATCGGGTGAGAAGTGGGAAGAAGGGGAGTTTTTCGGTTCGGCCGGTGATGCGGTTTGCGGCGAAGGGGGAGCAGCTGCAGGAGGGGCAGGATTTTGCGGTGGACCGGAAGTGTATTGCGAGCAACGGTGTGATTCTTTCTTATGGAACGAATGGGGAGCTTCAGATGGAGAAGGAGAAGGTCTGGAGGGATTTGTTTTTTGAGCAGGATGCACGGGATGGAAGAGATGGCATCGGAAGTGCTGTCGTGAATCACCGGATTCGGTTTGAGATGACGGGAGACGGCAGGGAGCAGGTCTTTTTTGTTGTGTATAGTCTCGCGGATGATGTGGATAAGTGGGATGAGGAAAGGATTGCGCTGTGGATAGAAGAGGAAGAAAAGCGGCAGGAGGCGATTGCGGAAAAGTCCGGGATTTCTGATCCGGTGGGAAAGCGGCTGGCGGTGAGTGCGAGTCAGTATATTACGGAACGGGCATCGACAGGCGGGAAGAGTATTATGGCTGGCTTTCCTTATTTTGCGGACTGGGGGCGGGATACGATGATTTCGCTTCCGGGATGCACGCTGGCAATTGGGGAGTATGAGGAGTGTAAGAGCATTCTTCGGACTTTTATGGCATATACAAAAGAAGGACTGATGCCGAACCTGTTTCCGGAGGGGGATGCGCTTCCGATGTATAATACGGTGGATGCGGCACTTTTGTTTCTGGATGTGGTGTATGAGTATTACCTTGAGACAGGAGATGTGGAGTTTGTACGTGAGGCGTTTCCGGTGATGGAGGATATTGTGTTCTGGTATCAGAAGGGAACGGATTTCCATATTAAAATGGACAGTGACGGGCTGATTATGGCCGGGGGCGGTCTGGAGCAGGTGACGTGGATGGATGTGCGGATTGACAAGGAGCTGCCGACACCGCGTCACGGGAAGCCGGTGGAGATTAATGCGTACTGGTATAATGGTCTGAGGATTCTGGAAGAGCTGGCGCCATTTGTCGGAAAGGATGGATCGGCGTATGGGAAGCTTGCGGAGCAGGTGAAGAAGAGTTTCCTCGAAAAGTTCTGGATGGAAGAGGAAGGATATCTGAAGGATGTGCTGAACGGCACGTATGAAGAGAAGCAGTTTCGATGCAATCAGGTCTTTGTGCTGGCGCTTCCGTTTCAGATGGTGAGTCAGAAGCAGGGGCAGCGGATCTTACAGGAGGTCAAAGAAAAGCTGTATACGACAGCAGGACTGCGGTCATTGGAGATGGAGGATCCGGCGTTTCATCCATGGATCGGCGGAAGTCAGCCGGAGCGTGACAGGGCATATCATCAGGGGACAGTCTGGGGATTTCCACTTGGGGCGTATTTCCGCGCGGTGCTGAACTATTTCCCGAAGGAGGGAAAACAGGAAGTGCATCGCGGACTGGAGCGTCTTGCGAGCTGGATGCAGGAAGGATGCCTGTTTCATCTGGCGGAGATTTATGATGGTGCGGCGCCGGTGATGTCGAAGGGCTGCTATGCGCAGGCGTGGAGTGTCGGAGAGATTCTGCGAGTTTACAAAGAAATAGAGGGAAAGAAGATGAATGCGGTGGTGAAAAGAACGCCGGCGGAGTGGAAAAGCTTTTTTGAATCGGAAGAATTTGTGGAAAACTTTACGTATGAAGGGGATGACCTCGGTGTCTCGGTGAAGAAGAGCAGGGAATGTGATGGAAACTGGCAGATGCCGAAAAAGGATGAACAGTTTGTGACAGAGTGGAAGCTCTGGGCGCCGACAGCAATGGAGGTTTCGCTGGAGCTGTTTTCACGTGGCAGCAGCCGGGAGCACGGGGACCGAAAAATAGCCTCGATTGCGATGACGCGCGGTGAAAAGGGTGTCTGGAGTTGTGCATTGCAGGGAGCGCGGTATGGAACGTATTATACGTATCACATTCTGCACTCAGATGGCGTTTTTGATACGGTCGATCCGTACGGCGTGGCTTCCGGTGTTGATTCGGAGCGGAGTATGGTAGTAAATCTTGCAGAGACGGACCCGGTGGGCTGGGAGCAGGATAAAAGACCGGAAATCCGGCCGGAGGACCGCTGTGTGTATGAGCTTCATGTGAAGGATTTTTCAAGCGATCCGAATTCCGGTGTTTCGGATAAGCACCGTGGAAAGTTTCTGGCATTTACGGAAGAAGGCACAACGCTGAATGGAGACGGAATTCATGCGACAGGGCTCGATTATCTGAAGTCGCTTGGCATTTCTCATGTGCATCTGCTTCCTGTTTTCGATTTCGGAAGTGTGCCGGAAGACGATGCGGAAGCGTTCAACTGGGGCTACGACCCGGTGCAGTACAATGTGCCGGAGGGATCCTATGCAACCGATCCTTTCCACGGAGAGGTACGTATCCGGGAAATGAAGGAAATGGTTCAGGCACTGCATAAAGCCGGCATCGGCGTGATTATGGATGTGGTATACAATCATACGTATAATCTCGATTCGCCGCTTCAGAAAACAGTTCCTTATTATTATTACCGTGAATGGGAGGATGGCACGATTTCCAATGGCTCCGACTGTGGAAACGAGACGGCAAGTGAGCGGGAGATGTTCCGCCGCTTTATGGTTCACTCGGTTTGTTACTGGGCGAAGGAATATCATATCGACGGTTTCCGCTTCGATCTGATGGCACTGCATGACACGGAGACCATGAATGCGATCCGCACAGCTCTGAACCGGATGCCGCGCGGCGAGGAGATTCTGGTTTACGGTGAACCGTGGAAAGCAGCGGCAAGCGCAATGCAGGAGGGATATTTTCCGTCGGATAAACAGAATATCGGAAGGCTGATGGATGGCATTTCCATGTTCTGCGACGATACGAGAGATTCGATCAAGGGAAGCGTTTTTATTGCCGCAGAGGGAGGCTATGTCAATGGAAAAGAGCGTCTTTCCGCAGGAATACTTTCTGCGACAGATGGCTGGATGGACGGAAAAGGAGCCTACGAGCCGCGCAATGCGAGCCAGCTGATTCCGTATGTGTCGGCACATGATAATTATACACTGTGGGATAAATTAAAACTGTCCGATCCGAAGCGGAAGGAGGATGCGGAGCCGGATTTTGGCAAGATGGATGAGCGGACGCTTTCGATGAACCGTCTGGCGGCGGGCATTGTGATGACCTGCAAGGGAATGCCGTTTTTCCAGGCGGGTGAGGAATTTGCGCGCACGAAGCATGGCGAAGGAAACAGCTTCAAATCGTCGTGGCAGCTCAACAAAATTGACTGGACACGCGCCTTAGAGCAGGAAGAGCTGGTGGACTATTACCGTGGTCTTCTCGCTCTGCGCCGAAAATTTCAGGCATACGGAACGTGCGAGCCGGACTGTAAAAAGACATTTTTCCGTGAAAACCAGATCGCAGGTTACGAACTGGAATACCCGGATGGCCACGCAGTCTGCGTCTTCTACAATCCATGGGAAAAAGAAGCTTTGCAGAAACTTCCGGAAGGAAACTGGAAACTGCTCTGCGATGGAAAACGCTGCGCAGAGGATGGAGCAGAGATGAAAGAAAGCATGATGCTTCCGGCAAAATCGATGGTTCTGCTGGCGCGGGAGTAAAATTGTAAATTTTGTCCCTTTTTGTCGGAATGCTGTCTGCGGAAACGGGCATCGATCATTCTGCCAGTCGGCGAGCGGGAATCAATTGTTTTTCGTTTAACAGAAAAATGCACTGTGGAATTGTCCGACGACGTTCCACAGTGCATTTTTATGTTTATGTGAGCAATGAGTCAGGATCTGTGCTTACATGAGATCCTGGCGGTATCTAAGAGTTCGGATCATTATTCGTCCACAACTTCCAGTACATCCATCGGGCAGGCTTTCGCGCAGATACCGCAGGCGATACATTTGGAAGCCGGATTTCCCTCGGTTTTTACGATCAGGCCAAATGGACAGGCCTTCGCACAGGCTCCGCATCCCGTACATTTTTTCTTGTTGATCATGTAAACGCCCTTCGGGTTCTGGGTGATGGCGCCTTCCGGACAGGCCTCGGCACATTTACCGCACTGCGGACAGGCGATCGGGCGAACAGCCTTTTTCTCTACGATCTGCAGACATGCCTTGTCCGGATCAAATACCTTATAAAATGCCTCAGAACATGCTCCCACACAGGCAAGACAAGCCATACAGGTGCTGCCTTTTTTTACTTTCAGTTTTTTCATTTTGTTTTATCCTCCGCTTAAAGATGTTGTTTTTCCTATTTTACCATTTTTGAACTTTTTTCTCAATGATATTTCCGGAATTTGCCATCTTTTTCCTGCTTGCGGTTTTGCTTCCGTTTCGCATGGCTTTGCACAGATACAAAAAATCTTAAGAAAGCAGACGGAAAAAAAGCAGTTTTTCTTCGGAAAATATACAAAAAGAAAAATCGGAAATTTGTTATGATGAAAAGGAAGAATGTACTCTCAATCAGCTCACAAAATCAGGCACAGAAAGATTTTGGGAGTACACCATAAGATCGGGAGGGGGATTTTTCATGATCCGTGAAGACAATACACTGGAATGGCAAGAGACAGCAGAACAAAAAAGAATGACACAAAGAAGGATAATACAAAGAAGAGAAAGAGCACGGAGACGAAAAAGAAAGGTATGGCGGATCCGCGGGCTGCTATTGCTGTTCGGCTGTCTTCTGTTTTTGGGCGGTGTGCGGCGCTTCCGGCAGAATCCGATCCAACGGTATGCGAAAGCAAACGGCATTTCAATGGATCAGTACCCGGAGGAGCTGTTGTCGCTTTACGAGAGAAACAATGAGACGGAGACGTTCGTCGAAGAATATCCGTTGAAAAAAGAGGAGGAGCCGGAGATTGACCTGAGCGACCTGTCATCCGCATCGGAGGTTCCGCTTCTCTTGCAGTGGGATCAGAGATGGGGCTATCACCGATATGCCGGTGAAGTGATGGGATTAAGCGGCTGCGGACCGACAGCACTTTCCATGGTTGCCATTTTCATGACCGGCGATATCACAAAAAATCCGCGCTGGGTCGCCGATTTTGCCTCACAGAACGGCTATGCCGTAGACGGCAGCGGAACCGCCTGGTCTCTGATGCTGGAAGGAGCCCGGCAGATCGGCCTTTCCAGCAAAGAAATCCCTGTGGAACGGGAACGGGTGGAAAACAACCTGCAGGCCGGAAACCCCATCATTGCCCTGATGGGACCCGGGGAGTTTACCAGCAACGGTCATTTTATCGTTCTTACCGGATTGCAGAATGGCAGACTGAAAATCAACGACCCAAACAGCAGAAAAAATTCCGAAAAAACCTGGGATATCGATCAGGTGCTGGAACAGACAAAAGCGGTATGGGTATATTACAAATAATAAAATAGAAGACATACCCATCAAAGCCTCCGAATACACTGTAAAAACAGCGTCTTCGGAGGCTTTTTGTGAGGGACTATATCGAAGAGCGTGCTGTGGAGACAGCAATTTACATGATTGAGACGAAAGCGACCGTACGGCAGACGGCGAAAAAATTCGGAGTGAGCAAAAGTACCGTGCATAAGGATCTGACATCACGTCTGGTACAAGTGAATCCGGGTCTGGCGGCAGAGGCAAGAAAAATTCTGGATGTGAACAAGTCTGAACGCCACATTCGCGGCGGCATGGCAACGAGAGAAAAATATCTGCATCAGAAGCAGAAGTGAACGAAAGTGAACCAAAGAAGCTCTTTCCTAATCGCCCTAAATAGGGTATGATAGAGAAAGAAAACTTACGAAAACAGAGGGAATTTTATGAACGATTATATCCTGGAAGTCTGCGTGGACTCGGCGGAGTCGGCGCTTGCGGCGGCAAAAGGCGGAGCGAGCCGGCTGGAGCTGTGTCAGAATCTGGTGATCGGCGGAACAACGCCGAGTCCGAAGCTGTTTGAGGTGATCCGCAGACAGACAACCATTCCGATTCATGCATTGATCCGCCCGCGGTTCGGGGATTTCTGCTACACCCCATATGAATTAGAAGAAATTCGCGAGGAAGTTGCGATGTATCGCGAACTCGGTGCAGAGGGCGTTGTGATCGGCGTGCTGAAAGAGGATGGAACAATGAATATGACAGCGATGGAACAGCTGATGGAGGCGGCAAACGGCATGTCTGTGACGCTGCACCGCGCGTTCGATGTCTGCCGCGATCCCAAAGAAGCGCTTGAGCAGGCGGTATCGCTCGGTATGAACACCATTCTTACCTCCGGTCAGCAGAACAGTGCGGTAAAAGGAGCAGAGCTTCTCGCCGAACTGCAGCGCCAGGCGGCGGGACGCATCCGTATTCAGGCGGGCGGCGGTATCTGCGCGGATGCGATCCGCGAGCTGTATCCGAAAACCGGCGTGACCGCCTACCACATGTCCGGAAAAATCGAACTGGCGAGCCCGATGCAGTATCGGAAAGAAAATGTGAACATGGGACTTCCATCCTTAAGCGAATACACCCTCTACCGCACGGACGTCAAAGCCGTGCGCAGCGCGAGAGCGGTACTGGAAGAACTTTAAGAAAATAAAAAAAGAAAAGAAAAGGACATAACATTATTATGAAAGCAAATACCATCAGCGGCCAGCGGCAGTATGCGTTCGTCAGCCAGTTTAACTACATCCGCGAAGCCGGAACGGAAGGCGAAGAAAAAGCGGCCTGCCGGATCGAAAAAGAACTTTCTGAAATCGCAGAAAAATGGGGGCAGGGCGAATTGCAGATCCGCCGCGAGCCGTTCGAGATTGAGACATGGCAGGTTGACGAAGCTGTCTTTACGGTCACAGAGCCATATGAGAAAACATACACCGTCCGCGGCTGCTTCGCGGCAGCCAATACCGCTCCGGAAGGCGTGGAGGCACCATTCCTCTACGTAGAAAACGGCGACCCGGTCAGCCTTTCCCATGCAGAAGGGAAAATCGTCCTGATCAACGGCGGTGCCAATGCAGAAAACTATGAAAAACTGGAAAAAGCAGGAGCCGTCGGATTTCTGATCCTGACCGGAACGCCGCTGGACAAAGATGAGGACCGTCTGCCGGACTACCGCACCCTGCGCGGCGTAAAAAATCCGAAACTGCCGTGCGCCGTCATTCATTATCTTGATGCGATGGAACTGGTAGAACGGGGAGCGAGCCGTGCACGCCTCGTTTTACAGCAGAAAAAAATCAGGAGAACGTCGAAAAATATCATCCTGCGCATCCCGGGAACCGAGCAGCCAGAGGAAATCCTGACGCTGACGGCTCATTACGATTCCGTTCCGCAGGGACCTGGTGCATACGACAACATGGCGGGCGCAGCGATCATCATGGAGCTGGCACACTACTTCGCCGAAAACCGCCCGAAACGGACACTGGAATGCATCTGGTTCGGCGCGGAGGAGCTGGGTCTCTGCGGAAGCCGGGCGTATGTGAAAGCGCATGAGGCCGAGCTGGCGCAGCACCGCTTCAACATGAACGTCGACCTCGCCGGACAGGCCATCGGCGGAACCGTGCTTGGCGTGGCAGCAACGAAAGAGGCATGCGACGTGATCATGGAGCACTTAAAACAGGCGGACAAAGGCGTATCGCTTATCAACAACATCTGGAGCAGCGATTCCAACACCTTCGCATGGAAGGGCATCCCGGCGATGACGCTGAACCGCGATGGTTTCGGCATGCACACCTGCCACGATACGATCGACTGGATCTCCGCCTGGTCACTGAACCGGAGCGCCGGTGTCCTGGGCGAAATTGCCGAGTATCTGGCGGATGCAGAACCATTTCCATTTGAAAGAGAAATCCCGGCAGACTTTGCGGAGAGATTAAAAGCTTATTTTGGAGAATAAAAAGGAGAGAACATCATGAGCAAAAAACCAGTATTAGTCATCATGGCAGCAGGAATGGGAAGCCGTTACGGCGGATTAAAACAGATTGATCCAGTTGACCCGTACGGAAATATGATTATCGACTTTTCCATTTATGATGCAAAACAGGCAGGTTTTGAGAAAGTCATCTTTATCATCAAAAAAGCCATCGACGAGGCATTCCGCGAGGGCATCGGCAAGCGAATTGAGAAATACATGGATGTAGAGTATGTTTACCAGGAACTCGACGTTCTCCCGAAAGGCTACGAAGTGCCGGAAGGCCGCGTCAAACCGTGGGGAACCGGTCATGCGATTCTCTGTGCGGCAGAAGCCATCGACGGCGCACCGTTCGCAGTCATCAATTCCGATGATTATTATGGAAGAACGGCATTCGAGGAGATCTACCGTCAGCTGACAACCGAGCAGGACGGCGCGACCTATCAGTACGCGATGGTTGCCTACGACCTGTACAAAACCCTGACCGACAATGGCCACGTAGCCCGCGGCATCTGCACCGCAGACGACCAGAACCACCTTGTCGGCATTCATGAGCGCACAAGAATCGAAAACCACGGCGGACAGGCCGAATACACCGAGGATGACGGCGCAACCTGGACCGGATTGCCGCAGGGAACCATCGTTTCCATGAACCTCTGGGGCTTCACACCGAGCATTCTGATCGAGCTGAAACGCCGCTTCCTGCCGTTCCTCGAGAATGTATACAAAACCAACCCGTTAAAAGGCGAATACTTCCTGCCGTTCGTTGTCGATGAACTGCTGCAGGAGAAAAAAGCGGAAGTCACCGTACTCCGCTCCTATGATAACTGGTACGGCGTAACGTACAAAGAAGACAAAGAAAATGTCATGGCAGCACTGCAGAAATTAAAAGACGAGGGCCGTTATCCGCAGAAACTGTGGGAAGAATAACAAACGAACGGTACTGGGAAATTTTCTCCATGAGTGCATCTTTCGCAATGAAAAGAAATCCTGTATAATGGATGGAAGGAAATGCAAGGAGAATACCAATGGATACCTTATATATTGTAATACCAGCCTATAATGAGTCGGAAAATATCAAAAGAACGATCGAGGAATGGTGTCCCGTCGTGGAGAAGCATAACGGCGGCGGTGCGTCCCGTCTTGTGATCATCAACGACGGAAGCCGCGACGATACGTATGAAATTGCTTCAGCAGAGTGCGAAACCCACCCGTTGCTCACCGTGCTGACGAAGCCAAACGGCGGCCACGGTTCCACCGTTCTGTACGGCTACCGCTATGCACTTGAAAACGGTGCGGACTATATCTTCCAGACCGATTCCGACGGTCAGACCGATCCGGAGGAGTTCGAAAAGTTCTGGCAGATCCGCGAGGGCTACGACGCCATTTTCGGAAACCGCACAAGCCGCGGCGACGGCTTTTCCCGCGCTGTCGTGGAAAAAGTGCTGTGCGCGGTGCTCTGGACCTATTTCCACGTATCCGTGCCGGATGCAAATGCCCCGTTCCGTCTGATGAAAACAGACTACGTGGCCGAGTATCTGCCGCTGATGCCGGAAAACTACAATCTGCCGAACGCACTGCTGACTGCCTTCGGAGCGTATTTTCACCGGAAAATCCGTTTCATCCCGATCAGCTTCAAGCCGCGTCAGGGAGGAACAAATTCCATCAACATCCGTAAAATTGTAAAAATCGGCCGTCAGGCGCTGCACGATTTCTGTGAGATTCAGAAAGCGGCTGCGAAAAAAAGAGGATAAAAAATAATATAAGAGAAGGAACGTATCCCATGTTTCATGAGATACGTTCCTTCTTTTTGTATGCTTATTTTTTATTATGGACCTTATTTTTAATAGAAGCGATGCGATCTTTCCTGATTCATGGAATCCTTTAGTGCCAGAAGTGATTCGATCAGGATCAGAAGCAGGATCACAGCAATCATGACTGCGAGGATCTGATTTGTTCGCTGATGGAACCAGGAGCCGATTCCTGTGTGTGCAGTCTGTGTATTCTCGGCCTGTGCGGCATTTTCAAGAGCTGCAGTTTCCGAAGTAAGAATCTGTGCATCCGGGTCTGTTGTTCTGCCAGATGGTACAATCTGCGTTGCAGCTGGAAGCTGGCTGGAAGAAGTAACAGCGGATGCGGTAACTTCCGGGTGGATGGTGGAAAGATCAACTTCTTCGTCTTCTGTAACAACTGCGCTGGCAATCGGTTCTGCTGAGATCGGTTCGGATGCAGGAACCTGTTCCGGTGCGGTTTTGGATGCAGGAGCTGCGGTTTCCGGAAGAATATTTTCCTGTGCCGGCTGTTCCGAAGCAGATGGCTGTACCACGGTTGGGGTTTCTGCCGGTGCGGATGGCTGTTCCGGAACGGATGGTTCTGGAGCGGCCGGTTCTTCCGGAACTTCCGGTGCAGATGGCTCTTCTGGAAGAGATGGCTCCGGGTCAGTTGCCGGTGTTTCCGGGATTGCGGTACAGTAAACAAGAGAAGTCATCGCCGCCGAAGAATCCGTAATCACAACGGAACCGCCATTGGAAACGGCCTGTCCATTAACATAGAAGGAAATCTGATCCATATCCAGTGTGTAGCCAGGTTCCGTAACCATCGATACGGAGAACGTTCCGTTTACTTCCTCGACCGGTTCGCTGTTCTGATACAGGACATAGGAACCATCATCGGAAAGATATGACATGGTGACCGGCGCATCCATTGTGGAATCCTGAAATGTCAGGGCAGCATCGGTAAAAGCAAGAGCCGCCTGATCGGTGTTCAGATAGAATTCCAGGTCCTGTGCATCGTAATGGGTGAAGTGAATGGTAATTTCACCGGCGTCTGTATTTTCTGCACTTGGAACTGTCTCGGCTGCTGCCGAATACGGAGCGGAAAAAAATAATCCGGCCGCCAGGAGGCCTGCCATTCCGAATCTCAGAATCAAATTTCCTGTGTGTTTTTTCGTTGTCTGTGTGCTGTGTAACATATGACATCCTCCTTTCACCTGATCGGTTTCTAATGTCGGTCTGTTTTATTTTCCTGCGGTAAGTTTCACGTATAAATTGAAAGAAAAATAATTGATAAAATATAAATTTTCTTTCTTTTTAAAGATTATACCATATGTAGAAAGAAATATCATGTAAAAATAAAAAGTTAAAAGAAAATTTGAAAATGCGTCAAAAGTGGAAAAGGTTTGTAATGCATGTCGAAAAATAGAAAAAGAACTGTCACAATTTCTTAAAAAATATTTGCGGAAAAAGAGGGCAGAAAGGGCAGAATGTGAAACAAAAGCAAAATAAAAAGAAGGAAACAAGACACGGAAAAGTATTCCAGGCAGGCCGCATGCAGAAGAAAAAGTGGGAATAAAAACCGATCCAATTCGTCAAAAAAGCGGAAAAGTGGTGAAAAATTGTGGGTTCTATGAAAAAAACGATGGAAAAAGACAGGAATGTTGTCGAAATGTTCCAGTTGACAAAAAGATGTAACACTGGTAGAATCGGTTTGTAACAAGATGTAACAAAAACGTAATAATTGTTCAGGAGGTAAGTATGACATTCAAAAAAAGTTATGTGCCGGGCATCCTGGGGAGCGTGCTCACACTGACTGTCATCATGGCTGCACCCGTAAAAGCAGAGACAAAGGAAGAAACCATTTTAAATAAAACAGACTGGAGCACAATGGCTGCAGCAAACGTAGAAGGATATGTCAACATCCGCAGCGAGGCAAACGCAGATTCCGAGATCGTCGGAGTTCTGATGCCGGGCTATGCGGTTACTGTAACAGAAAAAGGAGACGAGTGGAGCAAGATCTCTTCCAATGGTGTAGAAGGCTACATAAAGAATGAATATCTGGTATTTGGGGAAGAGGCAAAAGCACATTACCGCAATATGTGCGGTATCACCGGAGTTGTTCAGGCGGACAGCCTTCGTGTCCGTGAGGCAGCATCCACAGATTCCGCGCAGGTTGGAACACTGACACAGAATGGTGAAGTCAGCATATTCGGCGAAGAGGCTGACTGGTATCAGATCCAGTACAGCGGAAGCAGCGCATACGTTCATGGAGACTATGTGACACTTTCAGAGGAGTTAAAAGGTGCTGTTTCCATGGAGGAATACCAGGCATCACAGGCCTGTGCGGCAAGCAGCGCAGCAGCAGCCTCCACAGCAGGCAGTGCATCGGTAATTTCCGCAGACAGCAATGATGTGGCAATGCTTGCAGCACTGATCGAGTGCGAGGCAGGCGGCGAGAGCTACACAGGAATGGTGGCAGTCGGAGCGGTTGTAGTAAACCGTGTCAACAGCGGTTCCTTTCCGAACAGCATTTCCGGCGTTATTTATCAGAGTGGACAGTTTACACCGGTTGCGACCGGAACTTTCCAGAGTGTGCTCGCACGCGGAGCGAGAAGTGACTGTTACGCAGCTGCACAGGCTGCACTTGCAGGTGAGAGCCCGGTTGGCGGATGCCTGTATTTCAACAGCGGCTACGGCAGCGGAATTCAGATCGGATATCAGCATTTTTATTAAAAACAGGCGTGGAACCTTTGCAAGGGGATAGGCAGAGGGAAGACGCATTCCCATAGATTGACAGAACAGAAAAACGAGTAAGTGAACAGGGGAGACGTTCGCTTACTCGTTTTTCGTTTTATTGCAAATCGTTGTTGTCGAAGATTTTTAACAGCTTGGTCTTCCGGTTATCGGCCCGGAAGTCTGCCAGCGTCTGCCGCAGTGTCGTGTGGCGGATACGGTAGGTGTTGGACAGGAAACAGAAAAATGTGATGACCCAGAGAACCGGCCAGAGAAGTACGCATTTATGAAGCTTTGGGAACCGCAGCTTCATCTGAATATGGCCTTCGTGGAACCAGGCATGGATACCGGTGTGCTGGTAGGAACCGCTGCTGACAATTTTTCTCTGTGTATCACTGCCGAAATCGCCGTCTGCGAGAATTTTTTCCAGAAAAATGGCACAGTCAGAGGCAGAGCAGTGAACCTGCGGATCAATGGAGGCAGAAAGACCGAAATAAATACGGCAGGATTCCAGAATCAGCTCATACAGATGAAAAATTTTCGATTCCCGGCACCAGAAGTGGATTTTTTCAAAATTAACCTCGGAGGCATAACGTTCCAGATACAGAGTGAAATCGCAGAGCAGACGGCTGCCAAAACCGCTGTAGAGGTAATGCTTGAGCATGTGATGCAGCATGTAAAACACATTTTCCGTTGGCGGCAGTACCGGATAGGTCTGACCGTAGAGTTCCACGAAAGATGGTTTCAGATGACTGGCGGAAAAAATTTCGTCCACCAGTTCATTGGCCCGGGAAAACTGATAAATACCGACGATGCGGTAATGGAGTTCCAGCGTAAAGGAGCGGCCAGTCTCGGGAAAAGTGAAGCGGTAGGTGACATGGTGATCGCTCTCCTCCGGCTCCTCCGTGTAGCCATGAGCGTTAAGAATCCGGCAGGCACGGGAAAAAGCATCTTTTTCGGGAATATAAAGATCCAGATCTCCCAGCTTCCGATATTCGGGAATGGGATAATTGGCGGCGAGACTGATGCCCTTTAAGAGAAAGCAGGGAATCTTCTCCGCAAGGAGGAGCGAAAAAGTAAGGCGTGTAAAATGTTCCAGCTGATAATAGGAGAGCAGCATCTGCTTCGTCTGCTGTTTGAGAGCAGAAAACTGCGGCTGCTGTTCAAAATATGGCAGAAGAAACGGAAGCGAACAGTGTTTTTCGGCCAGACGGTATAAGGCGGACGGATCCACACCATCAAGCGGGACCGGTTCGGACAAATCCGTGCATAAATTTTTTAAAATCTGTAAATAAACGGCATCAAGCGGCTGCATAAGATACTCCTTTGGGGAAAAGATTTTTCAAATATGTTTTAGTATATCACAAAATGGAAAAAGAAAGTGCAGAGAAATAAAACTTTATTACAGATATCAATAAAAAGCAAAATAAAGTTTACAATGCAATTGGGTAGGGCTATAATAGAACTATTAGTATCCTTGTTTTTCTCTGAGGTAAGAAAGAAAAGCAAGACGCAGAAGAATGGAGATAAAAATGACCAGAAAAGGTGATTTTGTACTCAGACAGATTGCAGACGAATATGTTCTGATTCCATATGGGGCGACGGCGGAAAAGATGAATCAGGTACTCACACTGAGTGAAACAGCAGCTTTTATTTACGAGCAGACCGGCGATGCCGTATCTGCAAAAGAGATTGCAAAACGGCTCGGAAAAGCTTACGATATGCCGGCGGAGGAAGTGCAGGAGGACGTAAACGCAGTGCTGGAAACATTCCGAAACTATGGTATCCTGGAGCGTGTTTGAAAAATCTACGAAAACGGCGAGGTAGCGTATGATAGTATTTTTAGTCGGCGGCGAGAGCAGACTGATGGATGCTCTGATCACCAAAATGGAAAAAGACGGACATAAGACATATCTGCTGACCGGAAAGCGGGATGGAAGAGGAAAGTACCGCCGCGTCTTCGAACGGTATAATTTCCCCTACGACAGCGAGAGCGTGCGGGAAATTTTTACCAATGTAAACCCGGATCTTGTTATTTTTCTCGGAGCTTACGATACCAACTATGACTGGAGTGATGCCAGAAGAGAGTCGGTCCGTTACACCGCAGATCTGACGAACCTTCTTTCGGCGTATGCATTTAAACAAAATGGTCGTTTTGTGTACCTGTCTTCCGAAGTTGTTTATGGCCGGTCTTACAGCAGCGATATCCACGAAACGGAACCGGCATCGTCCAAAAGCTTTCAGGCAATGGCGATTTTGCAGGGAGAAAATATCTGCAAAAGCTATCGTGACACCAGAGAGATGGACACGCGGGTTCTGCGCTTCGATCATATGTATGATATTCCACGGAAAGGAAAGGCCGACAATAACCCATGTTTCCAGATGATGCTGGAAATGCTGAAAACCAATCAGATTGCAGCAAACAGCCGAAATGTTTTTTCCATGATTTATCAGAGCGATGCGGTGGAGTTTGCGTACCGCGTGATGATGGCAGAGCATCCGAAATATCCGCTGTATCACATTTCTTCCGGCGAGGTCATCAGTCAGATGAAACTGGCAGAGCTGATTCAGCAGAATGCGGGAGACGGAACGACGATTCGGGATGATACCGTCGGAGAGGGCTATCGCCTGGTGCTGGATGGCAGACGGTACAGGAAAGAATTTGACGGAAAAATTTTTGTCCCATACGAAGAAGGCGTAAAAGCTGTTGTAGAGTATATGAAGAAATACAGCAGTTCCTTTTTACAGAGAGAAGATACGGGCGCCGGATGGGGCAACCGGGTCTGGAGACTGCTGGTGCGGATTTTCCGCATGCTGGCTCCGTATCTGGAAAACCTGATCTGTTTTATCCCGTTCTTTATGATTCATAACCGTGCGGTCGGCAGCCAGTATTTTGCAAAGCTGGATGCGTATCTTTTGTATGTGCTTTTGTTTGCGATTGTGTATGGACAGCAGCAGGCGATCTTCTCAGCGCTTCTGGCGACGGCTGGCTACTGTTTCCGCCAGATGTATAACCAGAGCGGTCTGGAAGTGCTGATGGATTACAGTACGTATATCTGGATGGCGCAGCTTTTTATCCTGGGCATGGTAGTCGGTTACATGCGTGACCAGATTCATCATATCAAAAAGGACGATCAGGAGGAGATCAGCTATCTGCACGGACAGCTTGGCGATATGACTGAGATCAACGACAGCAATGTGCGGATGAAACAGATTTTTGAACTGCAGCTTGTCAACCAGAAGGACAGTCTTGGAAAAATTTATGAAATTACATCGTCACTGGATCAATACGGTGCCTATGAGGTGCTTTTCTATGCAGCACAGACGATTTCCAAGCTGATGAATACGGAGGATGTGGCGGTTTACACCGTTGCCAACCAGTCGTATGCGCGTCTCTTTTCCTTTACTTCGCCGACGGCCAGAAAGCTGGGAAATTCCATCCGCTACCCGGAGATGGAAGCGATGTATACGGATCTGAAAGAACGCCGCGTATTCATCAACAAGACGATGGATGAGCGCTATCCGCTGATGGCGCAGGCCATTTATGCGGAGGATGAAATGCAGATCATTCTGATGCTGTGGGGACTTCCGTGGGACCGCATGAACCTGGCCGAGTCCAATCGTCTGACGGTCATCAGCTATCTGATTCAGAATGCGGTTGTCCGTGCAAACCGTTATCTGGAAGCACTCCGGGAGCACCGTTATCTGGGCAACAGCAGCATTTTGGAAAAAGAGGCATTTACACAGCTGGTAAGTGCGTTTTTTGAGGCAAAGCGGAATGGACTGACAGAATGTTCCCTGGTAAAGATTACCTGCGGAGAAGAAAAATATCTGGAAGCAGCAGAGGTGCTCGGAAAGAAACTGCGACAGACCGATTACGTCGGAATGCTGGATGGCGGCCTGTATGTATTGCTTTCGGATACAGAGGAAAAGAATGCGCTGGGTGTTATTACTCGTTTTGCAGAAGCTGGATATGAGAGTACAATTGCAAATGGGGAGGTGGCCGCATGAGCATAAACGGAACACTGGCGTTTGTGATCCTGTGGATCGTGAATGCTCTGATTGCGCTTGTGTATCTGCTGGTTGGAATTTTCCTTTATGTTCCGGCGTGTGATCTGAAAAGAGAGCAGGGGGAGGAGATTCAGTACGACAATCGGAGAGCATTTTTTATTCGTTTTATCGTCATGGTTCTCTGCCCGGTCGTCGGTCCGGCATTTTTTCTGTGCAGTTATCTGATTTACAAGACGGTATTCCGCCAGGCGGTCGATCTGGAAGATGTTATTTTCAGCAAGGAACGTGTGCAGACACATCTGAAAGCGGACGAGGAGCGGGAGCGCAACATGGCGCCGCTGGAAGAATCGCTTGCCGTCAGTGACAAGCGGAATATGCGTATGCTGATGCTGAATGTGATCCGCGGAGATATGCAAAAATCCCTGGAATCCATTACCATGGCACTGAACAGCGAAGATTCTGAGACATCCCATTATGCGGCCTCGGTATTGCGGGATGAGCTGAACGATTTCCGGTCCAATGTGCAGAAAATGTACACGCAGATGCAGCAGGAAACAGAGACGGAAACAGAATGTGAAGAAATGCTGATCGATTATATGAATCGAATTTTAAGTCAGAAAATTTTTACAACAATGGAGCAGACCAAGTATGTCAATATGCTGGAAGAAGCGGCCGAATCGCTGTACCAGAAAAACGGTGCACGAATTACGGCAGACCGGTACGAGGGACTGTGCCTGAAACTTCTGGATTTAAAAAAAATTCCGGAAACCGAAAAGTGGTGTATGCGTCTGGCACGGCAGCACGGAAATGCGCTGGCAGCGTATACCTGCCGGTTAAAACTGTATTTCACAATGGGGGAAAAAGAGAAATTCTTCGAAGTTTTGCAGGAACTGAAAGAGTCTGATATTATTATTGATAATGAGACGCTGGAGCTGATCCGGATTTTCAGTTAAGCAGGAAGAAAAAGAAAAGCAGAAAGGAGGAACAGAGATTATGACAATGAAATGGCTTACAATTTTACAGTTTCTGGAAATTGTCGCGGCATATGGCATTGTAACTTTGTTCCTCCCATGGCTGGTACTCCGGAAGCGGTTCCGCCGTTTTTCTGCTGCGGAACAGCTGACCGGATATTTTTTTGCGGGAAATTTTTATATCATCTATCTGGTATATCTGCTGCAGTTTCTTCATATCAGCAATCGTGTGACACTGACGGCAGGCACCGTGGGGCCGTTTCTTCTGGTGTGGATCTGGAAAAGAAGAAGTAAGATTCCAGGTGTGATCGAGTGGGTTCTGGAGAATGTAGAGCGTCTGCTGAGTGGAGAACGTGGAAAGAAAACTTCGCTTGTGCAGCTGCGAGGGACCATTTACAGGCGGTTTTTCCGTGGAAAAAGAAAGCAATGGCTGAATGTGCTGCTGGAGCTTGCTGTGATGGGGGCCGCGATTGCGGCAATTACGTATGTCTATGGGCCGAATATGATCGAAGCTTACGGTTATAAAGCCAGTGATATCCCGGTACACAACTACTGGATCAATGAGCTGGATCGGAACAACATCTGGGTTGCAGGTGTGTACCCGTATGGATTTCACATCGTGATTTATTATCTGCATATGGTGTTTGGGATCAAAACGTATGTCTTGCTGCGGATCTTTGGCGTAGTGCAGACATATTTTGTATATCTGGCAATGGTTGTGGCGCTGAAAATGGTGTGCAAGGGAAGATTTACTCCATATCTTGGCGTGCTGTTCTATGTGATGGATATTTTTAACCGGAATACGTATGCAAGATTTGAAGGTGCGCTGCCGCAGGAATTCAGTATGATCTTTATTCTGACGTCTGTCTGCATGGCGATCCGTTTTTTTCAGGAATTTGCAAAAGAGCAGAAGGCAGAAGAGAATGAAAAAAAAGAACTGGATCAAAACTGCCGTTGGTATCTGATCCAGTTTGCCATTGGATTTTCGCTTACGCTGACGATCCACTTTTACAGCACGATGATCGCCGGGCTGTTTTGCATTGGCGTTGCAGTCGGCTTTTGTTTCCGGTTTGCCCGGTGGAAGTATTTCCGCAGAATTATGGCAACGGGAATCCTGAGTGTGCTGCTTTCTGTACTGCCCATGGCGGCGGGTGTTGCGATGGGAAAAGGACTGCAGGGATCCCTGTACTGGGGATTAAGTGTTATCAATGGAGGAAAGGATGATGAAACGGAAGCGACAGATTCTCTGGTGGAAAATACAGAGCTGAGCACCATTTCGGAAAGTGAGGGGACAGAAAACAGGGATGGCGGCTCAACAGTCAGTGCATCACAGGTCGAGGCGCTGAAAAAAGCGGCTGAAGAGAAACTGGCAGAACAAGCGAAGGAGCAGCAGAAGCCATTAAAGGAACGTTTAAAAGAAAAATTTGCAGCAGTTCGAAGCAGCATTCGCGTAAATGTGATGAATGTAAAACCATATATTGTGGAAATTACCCTGGGAAGTATTGTGCTTTTGGCTGCGCTTGGAAGTTTGATGGTGCTTTTACGGGAGATTGATTTTGCGGGAGTGATTTTTTCCACTGCCTTTTATCTGCTCTGTATGTGCTGTCTGCAATGTGCATCCCTGCTGCATTTGCCGGCATTGATGGATCCAAACCGCTGCAGCATTTTCCTTTGCTATTCGGTTTGTTTTTCATGGACGCTGGGAGCAGATGCCATCGTACATCTCCTGATACGATGGTGGAAGAAAAGATGGGTCAGCAATGTTGCATCTATCCTTACTTTAGTCATAGCGGTTTCTGCTGTGATATCAAATGGTCTTCTGAGAAAGCCGATTGTTGTAGACGCTCTGGAAGATAATGGAGCGATTGCCTGCGTTACCAATATTTTAAAAGAAAACAGGAATTTCACCTGGACCATCTGCTCTGCCGATGATGAACTTCGAATGACGGAGTTTTACGGCTACCATTATGAGACCATTACTTTTCTGCGTGAACTGCAGGATCTGGAAAAAAATCCGGAGATCATTATGCCGACACAGAATGTATATTTTTTTGTGGAAAAAATTCCAATTGATTATGCGGGAAGTACCAACCACAAAGAAGTAACCGTGGAGGGAGCAGAAGCACCCCTTCCGTCAGCAGGCGGAATTGAACCGTATTTTGCAGAAAACCGGTGGTATACGATGTGCCATATTTATTACTGGACACAGAAATTTAAAGAACTTTATCCAGACGAGATGGAAGTCTATTATGAAACAGACAGTTTTATTTGTTATCGTGTACAGCAGAACGTAAACAGTCCGTACAATTTTGCAATTGATTACGGATATAACAATCCAACGCCAAAGGCAGGAAGCGAGGAAGAATAGAGATGGTTTCGCGTAGAAATTTTGTAGCAATTACAATCATTATGGCGATCGTTCTTTTCTTATTCCAGGGATTGAATGTGGCAAGAGAAAAGCTGAACTATTACGATACAAATGCATATGCGAAGGATAAAGAAACGTTAGCGGATGGAAGCGGAGCATTTGGAGCAGTGGATGCTTCCGATCAGATTAACATAGAGGGCAGCAGGGGAACCATTGTTTATATCGGAGCAGAAAAGAGCGACTCTATCGGTACCGTTGTTCAGGAATGGTGCCGGTATATGAAATATGAGTCAGCAGTCTATTCATCGATAACAAAATATGAGAAAGCAATGGAGAAAAAAGATACCAGGCTGCCGGAAATGGTGATTGTGAATTCGGAAAATATAGACTGGACAACCGTAAAGGATACCGTGGAACTGCAAAAATGTACAGAACAGGGGATTCATCTTGTATTTGCAAATCTGCCTGATGTTTCTGTGATAAAAAAGAATCAGAAATTCATGGAATTGCTTGGCATCAAAAAAATTACAGCAGATCAGGTAACGGTGAAGGGAATGGATTTGTATGCGAATCTGATGCTTGGCGGAGAAAACATTTATGAGGCGAAGAAACAGGAAGAGAAAAAGATGCAGGATCTTGAACTGACTTTTCCGTGGTTTAAACTGGCAGGTGGTACGAAAGCTTATATGAAAGGTATTCCGGAAGACAGTACCTTAAAAGTGCAGGAACATCCCGTTGCAATCTGGCGAAAAAGTACGGGAAATGCCTATGTTTTTGCAGTAAACGGAGATTATATGGAGGATGAAACGGGACTTGGAATCCTGACCGGAATGCTTTACGAGACAAGAGATTATCTGATTTACCCGGTCGTAAATGCACAGAATCTGATTGCTGCTAATTTTCCGGTTCTGACAGAGGAAAATACAGCACAGATGCAGGAGATTTACGGCAACACAGCAACAGCTGTTAACCGTGATATCATCTGGCCCTCTTTTGCTTCTGTTTATGAAAAGAATCATCTCGGACTGACCTGTATGCTGGCGCCGAAGCTTGATTACAGCAGTACAACAAAACCAGATGGCAGTATGCTGAACTATTATGTGAAACTGATTAATGAGCAAAAAGGGGAAACAGGGCTTTCCGGTACTTGTGAGTCAGAAACGGATGTGATACAGAAACTGCAGGAAGATCAGGAGTTCATGCAAAAAAAATTGAATACGTTTGCTTTTTCTTCTTTTTACGCTGGAGAACAGACGGATGAAGAAATGGAAAAAGCATTGCAGCAGCCTGTTCTTGAACAGATTCGTACGGTTGTAAAAGCCAAGGATACCGAGGGGGATATTGTAAGATATCAGAACGATCAGGTTACAAGCCAGAAAGTGATATCGGAAGAAGAGGAGCAATTTACATACCGTTCCTGGATGAAAGTAAAGAGTGTGGAATCTGCACTTGGATATACCAGTGTTCTGCTGGATTTGGATGCTATTCTTTATCCGAAAACAGAAGAGGATCGCTGGGAAAATATCGGCAAGGAATTTGCGGCGAATCTTTCTACGTACTGGAAGCTATTCTCCGGTTTTGACGGCACGACCGTATCGGAATGTGACACCAGAATCCGGACATTTCTGAATTCCCGTTATGAAGATGACAGAGAAGACAATGCCATCACATTAAGGACAACAGGAACCGATGAAACAGCGTATTATGTTCTTCGCACGCACAATGAAGATGTCAGAAAAGTTACAGGCGGAACAGCAGAAAAACTTGAAGATTCCGCGTGGCTGATTCGCGCAGAGCAAAGTGAGGTAAGGATTACGCTTGGAGCATCGGATCAACGGTATTACTATGAGAAAGGGGCGAAAAACGAATGAGAGTCTGCATTGTTGCGGAAGGATGCTACCCTTTCGTCGTAGGAGGTGTTTCAAGCTGGGTACACAGCCTGATCCAGCTGTTTCCGGAAACGGAATTTGTGATTCTTGCAATTGCGGCAAATCGTTCCCAGCGGGGAAAATATGCCTATGAATTGCCGAAAAATGTGTCTGCGGTCTATGAACTTTATCTTGACGATGTGGACTGGAGCGGCAGCAAGAAACTGCACAGAAAACGGCTGAAAAAAGAACAGTATCAGGCACTGCGCAGTCTGATTCTGGATCAGGACATCGAGTGGGATGTTTTGTTTGACCTTTTCCAGAAAGAAAATGTTTCCCTGAATGCGCTGCTGATGGGGGAGGATTTTCTGAATGCGGTCAGAGACTGCTATAATCTGAAATACAGTCAGATTGTCTTTTCTGATTTCCTGTGGACGATGCGTTCGATTTATCTGCCGCTGTTTCTCACCATGCAGACGGAAATACCGCGTGCCGATTTGTACCACTGTGTTGCAACCGGTTATGCGGGGGTTCTTGGTGCCATGGCAAAACACTTCTACGGCAGCCGTCTCCTGATTTCTGAGCACGGAATTTACACCAGAGAGCGGGAAGAAGAACTGATCAAAGCCAAATGGGTAGAAGGAATCTATAAAAATATCTGGATCGATCAGTTTCGAAAAATGTCAAAGCTGGCGTACAACGAAGGGACGCTCATTACATCACTGTTTGAACATGCACGGGAACTGCAGATCGAACTTGGCTGCCCGATCGAAAAAACCATGGTCACGCCAAACGGAATCCGTGTGGAAAATCTGCAGAATATTCCGGGGAAAACGGAAGAAGATGAAGGAAAAATCAACATCGGTGCGGTACTGCGTGTGACCCCGATTAAAGATGTCAAAACGATGATTCAGGCATTTGGTTTTGCGAAAGAAAAAGATGACCGTCTGAAACTCTGGATTATGGGACCATGGGAAGAAGACCGGGAATATGCCGAGGAGTGTTTCCAGCTTGTCTCGGATATGGAAATCCCGGATGTTGTTTTTACCGGAAGAATCAATATCCGCGATTATCTTGGAAGAATGGATGTGACCATTCTGACCAGCATAAGTGAGGGACAGCCGCTGACCATTCTGGAAAGCTATGCGGCGCATAAGCCGGTGATTGCAACGGATGTCGGAAACTGCTATGGACTGATTTACGGGGAAAGTGATGATTTCGGTGCGGCCGGAATTGTCACGCATATCATGAATATTGAAGAAATCGCGCAGGCGATGCTGGATATGGCGGCAAATGAAAAAATGCGCCTGGAAATGGGAGAGACCGGCTATCGCCGTGTGATGGAGAAATATAGAGTAGAATATATGCAGAAAACATACTGGGAGATTTACCGGGATTTCGCAGAACAGATGGGGCTGGAGTGGAAGGAAGAATCGGTAAAACTGCCGGATAAGGAAAAGTAAAACCGGAGCAGGCACAAAAAAGGAGGAAGAGGATATGGCAGGAATCGGAGTTCGGCTGAATCGGATTTTTGAAAAAAATACACTTACGACAAATCTGGTTGGATTTTTCTACAGCACCGTAGTGACGGTTGCGCCCATGTTTGTCATCATTATCAATCTGATTTTAATGGAATATCTGCTGGATTTTGCCAGTGTGGGATATGTGACAAGAGAGCTGTTTTCCTGCACGATTCTTTATACCTTTATCTTTTCTCTTCTGACGGCGTCCCCGTTTAATGCGGTGCTGTCCCGCTATATGTCTGATGTGATCTACGAAGAGCGGTATCAGGATATTTTACCCTGCTATCATATTGGTATGCTTCTGAACATTGGTCTCAGCTGTCTGTTGGGGATTCCGTTCTGTCTCTGGGAACATTTTGTGGGAAAGGTACCAACCGCATATGTATTCTGTGGCTTTTGCGGTTATATCAGTCTGGTGCTTGTTTTTTACTCGATGATTTATCTTTCTATTTGCAAAGATTATCAACGGATTTCACAGTATTTTTTCTTCGGCATGCTGGTGGCATTTGTCCTTGCCCTGATTTTACACTTTATTCTGAAGTGGGAGACAACATGGAGTATGCTGTTTTCTCTGACGATCGGATTTTTTGTGACGGCAACGCTGGAAAATGCGCTGATCCGCCGGTATTTTGTGCGAAATAGCAATCATTACCGGCCGGTACTGCAGTATTTTAGGAAATATTGGAAATTGATTTTTACAAACTTTTTGTATATCCTTGGGTTATACATTCACAATTTTGTGTTCTGGACAACGGATATGCGGATGGAGATTGCAAAAAGTTTCGTATGTAACCAGCCATACGATATGGCATCCTGTCTCGCCATGTTTACCAACATTTCCGCAACGATCATCTTTATTGCGCGTGTGGAGATGAACTTTCACGAAAAATATAAACTGTACTCGGAGGCAGTCATCGGCGGAAAAGGCGCCGATATTGACAATGCGAAGAAACGGATGTTCCGTCAGCTTTCCAGTGAACTGATGACACTGGCGCGGTTACAGTTTATCATTTCTGTTGTGGTTTATCTGATCTGTGTTATTCTGCTACCAGGGGAGGGATTTTCCGGTATGACACTGAAAATTTATCCGTCACTTGCGGTTGGATATTTTATTCTGTTTCTGATGTATGCGGAAATTATCTTCCTGTATTATTTTGACGATCTGACAGGGGCAATCTGGACAGCGATCGTGTTTTGCCTGGTGACATGGATTGGCAGTCTGATTGCAACACATTTACCGGTGATCTGGTATGGCGCCGGGGTCATAGCAGGAGCATTTGCAGGATGGAGTGTGGCATATGCGAGACTGCGATGGGTAGAAAAAAACATGGACAGACATGTCTTTTGCCGTGGAAATCTGATTCCTCAGGGAAAGGGGAAACGGCCATCCGGTATGGTTTATGAAAGAAAAGCAGAGCAAGAGCAGAAGGAGGAAGCGTAAATGAGCACAGCAGCAATTGTAAAAGCTTGCGTTATTTTGATGGGAATTGGAATTATGATCGTTACCTTCGTGCTTCATGCGAAAAAGAAGCTGACCGTAAACCTGGCAGTTACCTGGGAACTGCTTGGAATTGCAGCAATCTTAAGCGGAGCGGTTCCGAGATTTTCCGGATGGAGCAGCCGGATCGGGCTTGGGAGCCTCGTTGTTCTTCTGATCACAGCGCTTCTGGTTCTGTGGGGCGTTTACCAGATGACAATTCAGATCTCTTCCCTGTTAATGAAAAACCAGGAACTGGCGATTCTGGTTTCTCTTTTGAACCAGGAGAATGAAAGAATTCTGAGAGAACTGGAAAAACTGACGGGCAAAAATGCAAGAGAGTTATAAGGGAATAGAAGAAGGAAGAACGAATGAAGAAAATTTTGTTTGTGATCAACACCCTTGGCCGGGCGGGAGCGGAAACAGCGCTGCTGGAACTTTTGCGCCGCCTGGATGCGGAGGAATATGAAATTTCACTTTACGTACTTTTGGGGCAGGGTGAAATGATTTCCCAGGTACCGCAGAGGGTACATGTGAAAAATAAGAAAATCTGTACCGCTTCTGTGCTGTCCGGTGCGGGGCGGAGAAAACTGATACAGACATCTTTTCTGGCGTTTTTCCGCCATGGTCGCACCATAAAGAAAATGCAATATGTGATACAAAATTTTTTCCGAATGAAAAAAACTGGAAACATTCAGCCGGACAAGCTGCTCTGGCGTGTAATTTCGGATGGAGCAGACCGATTTTCGGAAACCTTCGATCTGGCGGTTGCTTACCTGGAAGGCGGTTCTGCTTATTACGTTGCCGATCATGTGAATGCTAAGAAAAAAGCTGCCTTTGTCCATATTGCATACGGCAATTCCGGTTATACAAGGGAAATGGATCGGGACTGCTACGAAAAGATGGATCAGATCTTTACCGTTTCGCAGGAGACGCGCCGTCATTTTCTGGAATTTTATCCGGAATATGAGAAGAAAGTGCAGGTTTTTCACAATATTCTCGATACAGACCGGATTGCGCGTGAGGCGCAGCTGCCGGGCGGTTTTTCAGATTCCTATACAGGAATTCGAATCTTAACTGTCGGAAGACTGGCCTATCAGAAAGCATATGACATCGCAATTCCGGCCATGAAAAAGATCCGCGAAGATGGCTATGAGGCGCGATGGTATGTACTGGGAGAGGGATCCGAGAGAAATGCGCTCGAAAAGCAGATTGCAGAGCTTGGCCTGCAGGAAGATTTCCAGCTGCCGGGTGCAAAAGAGAATCTGTTTCCTTATTATGCACAGTGTGATCTCTACGTTCATGCAACACGGTTTGAAGGAAAAAGCATCGCCATCCAGGAAGCGCAGACACTTGGCTGTGCTGTGATTGCATCGGACTGTGCGGGAAACAGAGAGCAGATTGTGGACGGGGAAGATGGTCTTCTCTGTACGCTGACACCGGAAGGCATTGCCGAAAAAGTAGAAGAACTGCTGGATGATCCGAAGAAACGGGAACGGCTTGCAGCAGCGGCAAAACAGAAAATGAACGGTCAGACAGAGGAAATCTGGAAACTGCTGAATCTAATGAAATGAGGCGGACATACATATGAGACAAAAAGAGGTACTGCTGATTATTCCGGCATACAACGAGGAAAAAAATATAGAAAAGGTCATGAAACAGCTGGCGCAGCCGGAGATAGCAGATATTGTTGATGTGCTGGTCATGAACGATGCTTCTTCTGACAATACCAACTGGCTGGCGAAGGAATATGGCTGTGCGGTGGTTACTCATGTTTTTAATCTGGGATATGGCAGTGGGCTGCAGCTTGGATATAAATATGCAATCCGAAGGGGCTATTCTTATGTTATTCAGATGGATGCGGATGGGCAGCACGATGTGTGCAATATCCCGAAAATTTACCAGAGATTAAAGGAAAAAGATGATGATGGAAGAACGCCGGACATTGTGCTTGGATCCCGTTTCATGAAGGGGAGTACAGAGTTTGAAGTTTCCTTTGCAAAAAAAATGGCATTTGTCCTGTTTCGAAAAATGCTGTATTTGGCAACTGGACGGAAAATTGCGGATCCGACAACCGGACTGCAGGGTTTAAGCCGGAAAGCTGTTTTATACTATTCCAAATATAATCATTTCGATGATAAATATCCGGATACTAATATGATTACTCAGATGCTGCTTCTTGATTTTAAAGTTGTGGAGATTCCAGCTGTTATGCATGCTCGGACTTCGGGGAAAAGCATGCATTCTGGTTTGAAGCCAATCTGGTATATGATGCGGATGTTTTACAGTGTCCTGGCTGTGATTTTCCGGTGTAAGGTATTGAAAATGGATGCAGGAGCAGGACGGATTGATGTGGAGAGAGAAGATAAAAAGTATCCTGAGCTGGCAGAAGGGAAGAGAAGCTAAAGGCAGGGCAGAAAAGAAAGAATTTCCAGAACTGCGGGGAAAACAGGATAAAAAAGAGCTTTTCCAGAAAGCGATACTTCAGGAAAGCAGGAAAGCGATACAGAATCCCGGGTGTGGCTGGTATCATTTATATACTTTCAACGCGGCGCAAACCGGGGAACCGCTCTACATCGCCTGTGAAGAGGAAGAACTTGTCCTTCTCAGAATTGATATCGGAGCATTCCGGGACAAGCCGATTTCAGAACCGTCTCTGGAATGGATTCGAAGGATTCTGGCATTTTTTCGGGAGAAAAGAAAAGGAATGATCCTGCGGTTTTCCTATGATCTTGAGGGAAAAGGACTGGAGAAAGAGCCGGGCAGTATCCGTCTGGTGGAAGAACATATGCAGCAGATCGGAGAAGTCATTCGGGAATATGCGGACGATATTTTTGCAGTACAGGGAATTCTGATCGGGAACTGGGGCGAAATGCACGGTTCCCGTTATCTGACCCCGGATGCCTTTCGAACCCTGACCGATACCATGATAAAAGCAGTGGACGGCGCCTGCCCGGTTGCAGTGCGGAAACCGGCGCAGTGGCGGGAACTGACTTTGGGATGGACGGAGCAGGAAAAGAAAAAACTGACTCTGTTTAACGATGGGATATTCGGATCGGAAACGGATCTTGGAACGTATGGCACACTGTCACCGGAAACACCGGGACAGAAAATCTGCAGCCGGGAAGAAGAACTGGAATGGCAGAAAAACGAAATGTGCGGAAAATTTTGCGGCGGAGAGGCCATATGGGGAAGTGGGGCAGAACCGGCTCCTTTCGTCTCGGCCCCAAAAGCAATGGCGGATCTCGAAAGAATGCATATTTCCTATCTGAACAGTACGTATGATTTACGACGGCTGGAACAATGGAAAGCAGAAACGGTCGAGGACGAAAGCGGCCTGGAGGCAATTGGAAAACGTCTCGGCTATCGGTTTGTTGTGGAAGGTGTGGAGTTTGTTTCGGAAAGGGAAGAACTTCAGATTACACTGGAAAACAAAGGATTTGCAGAACTGACCGAAGAGGCAGACTGTTATCTGGAGCTGGAAAGAAACGGAACGCTTCAGAAAAAAATACAGATTGCAACAGATGCGAGACTCTGGAAGAGCGGAGAAAAAACCACTCTTTGCCAGAAAATAAAACTGCCTGCGGAATTAGCAGAACCAGAAGAACAGAAACTGTATCTGGCGCTGTACCGCAGGCGGGATGGAAGAACTATTTCATTTGCCAATCAGGGAGAAAAACAGGGACGCCCCTTTTTGGGAATTTTCAAAATTGACCCGATTGTTTTAATATAATTTGCTGATTTCGAGCGTACCAATCGAAAATCCATGCGTATCATGAGAAAATGTGTTTGCGGGCAAAATTTCCCTTTGCAGAACAGGATCCGTCATCTGGAAATATACCGTATAACTGCCTTTGGTGAGTCTCGCAAGCGGGAGAGAAATAGAGAACTCTGCAGTAGTCCCCGGTATCCAGAATCTGGAATCCGAAGAGATGGGAAATGAGAAAACCTCACCATCGGAAGAAACCAGGGTGAGCTGTAAATCCAGTTTTCGATAGCAGACAGAAAAACCAACATTTTCCAGCCGTATCTGAAAATCAGACGAATCCAAAGCAGTGTCCTGGATGACATAGCGGTATCCCAGATGACGCTCGATATAATCATAGCCGGACAATCCGTTAAAAACGGAAGCTTTGTCTTTGTAAGCAGCTGCTTTCCATTTATCCAGAACCGCGGGATCGTGTTCCGAATTCAGATAGGAGACATGCATGCGCGATAAATCCTGAATGGCATGTGCGAGATCATTCAATGGGTTATCCAGAGTGACCTCGCCGCCGTTTGGGACGAAATTGCAGAGTTCATTCTGGAAGGAAAGCTCATCCTCACGAACCCAGGCGGAACGGTAAGTGTCTGCGGAGGCAGCGGTATCACCATAAGTGCCGGTATCGTTGGCCGTTCCGAGCATACCATCGTTAAACAGTCCAAGCCGGGAGGAAAGCGAACCATCAAAAGCTGTTTCCTTTGTCGGCCGTTCGGAGGAATCCAGAATTTTCCGCCTCTGTACCGGTGTGCGGACAGACAGAAAAACCGAAGGATCCGTTACCTCTGCCAGATGGTGCATCAGGGTAGTACAGTCCTCATCGGACATGTAGTGAGAATTGTTCATTTCCCCGCAGTTTCCGACAAAAATGCCCTGCATCAGAAAAACACAGTCCGTGTAGCGATTTACAACTTCAGCTGTCTGGTCCATGTGACGCAGAATTTGCTCCAGACTTTGCGGCTCTGTTTCCATTGCTTTTCCATCCCAGTCGTAGAGAAAACGTAAGATCACCTGACTGCCATGTCTCTGCCAGGCAGAGAGAATGGTATCAAGCTGGGAAAGAGCTGAATCGGAGAGATCTTCGTTTGAAAAATTCTGCAGATTCACTTCCAGCATGACAATTCCCTGCCTGTTTTTGGCGTCGGAATCAGAGGCGGCAGGAAGATTCGAGAGCGAATCGCTTCCAAGAACATAGCCATACATGTGATAAAATCCAATGTATGGATTGGATAACTCGTCTGCGGATTCTGTGCATGGTTCCGGCATGTAATTCGCACGATAAAAAGAACGGATACCAAGAAATGCGAACAGTGCAAGGAATACCAGAAGCAGAAGAAAAAACAGAAGATAAGAAAATGATTTTTTTCTATTTGTTTTCATAAAGGAAAGCCTTTCCAAAAGGGATACTGCCATTCACAGGTATCTGGAAACGGCAGCAACGATAGCAGGTATTAGATATATGATACCATTTTAATGTTACAAAATCCATGAAAACAGTGGAAAATAAGAGTGATGTAAAATTACGGAACTGTTTACCCGCGTAGCATGTTATAAAAACGAGAAGAAGGAGGAACTTATGCGCATTAAAAATTTATTCCGAAACAGTTTTTTCAGTATGCTTTCACAGTTTGCGCTTCTGATCCTCGGCTTTTTCAGCCAGCGTGCCATGAACCTGTACATGGGCGCGGAGCTGGTTGGAATGAATGGTGTTATTTCCAATGTCATCAATATCCTTTCCGTGACGGAGCTTGGCATATCCACGGCAATCGTTTACCATTTGTATGGCGCGCTTGCAAGAAAGGATGAGGCAGAGATTGCATCGCTGATGAATCTTTACCGAAAGGCATATCACGTCTTTGCTGTTCTTGTATTTGCGGCGGGAATGGCGGTTCTGCCGTTCATCCACCTTTTTATGAAAAATAACAGTTATTCGTTATCCTATATCCGCGTTCTGTATGCGATGTGGCTGGTTCGAACCGTTCTTTCTTATCTTTTAACGTACCGGAAGTCGTTGCTGATTGCGGATCAGAAAGAATACATTGCAAGCATCACCGGACTGATTTTAAATGTGGTCAGCTATCTGGCGATTATTCTGCTGGTTACATGGGAACAGAATTATCTGCTGGCGCTTGGTATTGGAACCGTAACGGAAGTCGTGCTGAATATCTGGATCAGCTGGTATGTGGAGCAGAAATATCCGTTTTTGCGCCAGCGGAGAAAAGAAAAGAGCACATCGTCTCTGACGAAAAGAATTGTAAGAGATCTGAAAAGCCTGTTTATTTCCAGAATTTCAGAAAAAATGCTGTATTGCACGGACAACCTGATTATTTCCGGTTTTATCGGGGTCGGTACGGTAGGACGATATGCAAATTACTGTATGATTACGCAGGCGATCAGCAATATTCTCACGATCCTTGCGAATACGATCCAGCCGACGGTCGGAGATTATTTTACAGAAAAAAATCGTCAGAGAAATTATGAGATTCTGCGGCAATTGACCTTTGGCTTTTTCTGCATTGCGTCGGTTGTATCGGTTGGCCTGTTTTCTCTGATTACACCATTTGTCCGTGATATCTGGCTTGGTCCTTCCTACGAACTTGGCTGGGGAATTACTGTTTTTTGTATTGTAGTATTGCTGGTTCGAATTATGGGATTGCCGCTCAGCCTTGTGATGGGCGTGACGGGACTGTTTGAAAAAGAGAAAAATGTCGGAGCATCCTCCGCACTTCTTAATCTGATCGTGTCACTGGCACTTGTAAAACCGTATGGGATGGCAGGCGTTCTGCTTGGAACCTTACTGTCTTATCTGCTGCAGATCTTGTATCGGTATATCATTTATTTCCGGGATTTCCTCGAGATGCCGGGAGAGGCGCTGCGGTATGCGCAGGATATCGGAGAGTATCTGGCAGTCATAGCGGGCGAAGTTCTGCTGATGCAGAAAATCGTACCACTGATATACGGAGCAGGCGGTATGCTTCTGTTCTGCGTCTGCTTTCTCCTGTGTATTGCGATTCCGCTGCTGCTGGATCTGGTGATCTTTGGAAGAGGCTGGAGACTTCAGAGCATTGTAACCATGGTGAAGGGAATGCGAAAAGCCTGATGCAATAGAAATTTCTCTGTGCATTTTGAAAAAAATTCGGAGAGGACAATGAAAAAATCAGTGCTTCTGAAAAAACCTGCGGAAAAAAGCCGTTACCGACCAGAAAAACGGGCGGACAGGGCGTAAAAAGAGCCAGATGGAAGAAAGCATCCGATAAATTGGATACGAAACAGAAAACGATTTTCCATTGCGTACGACACCAGTCAGTTTTCCATGAATCTGCTCCGGGGAAAGAGGTCCTTCCACTTCGGTCTGATTGTCCCCGACCAGATAGAAGCCATCCCTGGTAATTCGGCAGATGCGGTGCAGAACAAGGATTCCCTGCACACGGCGATACAGAATTACATCGCCGCGATGAAGTTCGGAAGGAACACAGTGTTCAATGACAGCTTCGTCCCGGCCCGGAAGAAAAAGAGGATACATACTGTAGCCCTGCGGTTTCAGTTTGACGGCAGAACCGTTTTTTAAAAGTTGTTCAATATCGTAAGTGTACATAAAAAACTCCATTTGGCGGATACGCCGAACCGACGAAATGCGTGGCATTTTGACGAGTGGCTCTGAATAGTTACCTGAATTTTATTATAACAGCTTACCCTGAAAATAAAAAGGATGATGAGCAGAAAAAGCATAACTTTACATACAAAACGAAAGACAGCAAATATAAGAAAACAAACACAGGAAGGGAAATCAGATTATGAGAATCAGAAGGCAGGAAGGATATTTACTGCAGAAAATCGGGAACACACATTATCTTCTGCCTTATGGGCAGAAAATAGCAGACCAGCAGCGAGGAATGGAGCTGAATGAGACCGCACGGATTCTCTGGGAAGCGCTGGAAACACCAAAAACAATGGAAGAACTTCAGCAGAAAATGATTCGCTGTTATGAAGTGCCGGAAGAAGAGCAGGAGGAACTGAAAAAAGATATTCAGGCTTTTGTGAAGGAGCTTCTTGCCTTTGGTGCGGTACGACGGGAACTTGGTTCTCCGGATGGAACTTGCGCCGGAGAATTGAAGATCGCAGGAATTTCCATTGCTGTTTATGGAAAAGAGGGCTGCATTCCAAAACAGTTTGCTTCTTTTGAGAAGAAAAGAGGAAAGGAAGAAGCAACAGAGAAAACAGAAGGAGAGGCAGCGAAAAAAACAGGAGAAAAAGAAGTGGAAGAAACGGTGATAAAAACAGAAAATAGGCAGGATGCGGCGGATCTCACGTTAGAATTGATCGAGCATGTACCGGAAAGCCACCAGAATGGAAACATTCTGATCCGGAATAAAGATCTGACAGTCTGCGCGTGGGAAGAAGGCTATGTCCTCTGGTTCCCGGCTCTTAAAAATATCTATGAAATCTGGATGAAAGCGGATGGAAGCTTCGCCTGTATTTATTACCGTCTGCCTATGACAGAAGAAGAGCAGGATTCCCTCTTTCTGGCGATCCGGCCGGTATTTCTGTTCCTGGCACAGAAAAAAGGCATGTTTGTGCTGCATTCCGCATCTCTTCTTTATCTGGAAAAAGCATGGCTGTTTTCCGGTCCGTCGGGAATGGGAAAATCGACTCATACGGCACTTTGGAAAAAACTGTTTGACACGCCGTTTCTGAACGGAGATCTGAACCTCATAGGAAAAGAGGGCGATCAGTTTGTAGTATACGGAATCCCGTGGTGCGGCACATCAGAAATTTTCACAGTCGAAAAGAAAGAGCTGGGAGGGATTGTGCTGCTGGAAAAAGCGCCGGAGGATAAAATCGTTTCCCTGACGAAAGAGCAGAAAACACTCCGTGTGATGCAGCGGATGATCTCGCCGCCCTGGACGGCAGGGCTGATGAAAAAGAATCTTGCTTTTGCGGAAGAAATTGCAAATGAAAAGCCGGTTTACTTCCTGCGCTGTACGAAAAATGATACAGCGGCAGAAGTGATGCATCACAGAATCACGGAGGATGAACTTGCGCAGGAGGCTTTAAAATGAGAAACTTGTGGACAAAAATAAAAAAATGCCTCCAGGCGGAAATGCTTCAGAAGATGTGGAAAGAATTTCTGTGGATTGCACAGTATGCCAGACGATACTGGAAAGCCATGATTTTCTATACCGCACTTGGTGTTTTCGGAACCGGTGTTTCTCTTGCGTCCAGTGTGATATCGAAAGATCTGGTTGATATTATCACCGGGCACCAGACAGGAAAACTTTTGCAGACCTTCGCACTGATGATCGGCTTTTCTTTTGGAAATACCCTGATTTCGCAGGCATCTGCGTATGCATCTACGATGATTAACCTGAAGGTAGACCGCGAAATCCAGAATGATATTTTTGCCAAGATTCTGGTCACGGACTGGGAATCGCTGACAGCGTATCATACCGGAGATCTGGTAACACGGTGGAGTTCTGATGCTTCAAATATTTCCAGTGGTATCCTGAACTGGCTGCCGAATCTTGTGATCTATACTGTGAAATTTATCAGTGCATTGGCGATTGTGGTACATTATGATCCCACCTTTGCCATTTTTGCATTGCTTGGCATCCCGTTCAGTGCGCTTCTGTCCCGCCCGCTGCTGCGCCGGATGACGAACAATAACCAGCGGAGCGCACAGATGAGTGCGAAACTTTACGGATTTAATCAGGAAGCATTTTCCAATATTCAGACAATCAAGGCATTCGATATGATCCGCTTTTATGTCGATCGCCTGAAAAATCTGCAGCAGGAATACATCAAAATGCGCCTGGATTTCCAGAAAATGTCGATTGCAACCTCGCTTCTGATGACGTTAATCAGCTATCTTGTATCTTACAGCTGCTACGGATGGGGAATTTACCGTGTCTGGAGCGGGGCAATTTCTTACGGAACCATGACCATGTTTCTGTCTCTGTCCGGTACACTGACGGGTTCCGTCAATTCGCTGGTCAGCCTTGTGCCATCGGCGATTTCTCTTGGCATCTCAGCCGGCCGTCTGATGGATATTGTGGAGATGCCGCAGGAGGACTACAGTGCGGATCGGGAAGTGGAGCAGTTTGCAGAAAAATACCGGGCAAGCGGCATCGGGCTTGCTATGGAGGACTTGAGCTATACCTACCATACGGGAACAGAAGTGTTTTCGAAAGCATCACTGGAAGCGTGGCCGCATGAAATTATTGCACTCGTCGGCCCGTCCGGCGAGGGAAAGACAACGATGCTGCGGCTGATCTTATCCTTGCTGCGTGCCCAGGGGGGAGAAGCATGGATTGGTGCAGGGGAAGACAGAGAACAACGGATTGCACTGTCGCCGTCCACAAGGAAATTGTTTTCTTATGTGCCACAGGGGAATACGATGTTTTCAGGAACAATTGCAGAAAATATGCGAAATGTGAAACCGGAAGCCACAGATGAAGAGATCGTGGAGGCGTTGAAACTGGCATGTGCATGGGAATTTGTGGAGAAACTGCCGGATGGTATTGAAAGTATGGTGAAAGAACGCGGCGGCGGATTCTCAGAAGGACAGGCACAGCGGCTTTCGATTGCGCGTGCACTGCTTCGAAAATCTCCGATTTTGCTGCTGGATGAAGCAACTTCGGCGCTCGATGTGGCGACGGAACGGAAAGTGCTGAAAAATATTATGACAGATACGTATCCGCGAACCTGCATTGTAACGACACACCGGCCGACGGTGCTTGGAATCTGTACGAGAGTGTATGCGATTCGAGGAAAGAAGTGTGAGGAGCTGGGCGAGAAAGAAATTTTGGAGATGGAGAAGGATTTCTAAAATTGAAGAAAGTTGCAGAATTGAAAGTACCTGCAAAATTTGGAGCCGAATTTGTAAAAACAGGTTACAAGCGAATAAAAAATGGAATGCCAAAAGGCATTCCATTTTTTAGAATACGGGAAGTGATCCATTAATCGGTAATGCTTACTCCAGTAATTGCAAGACCTGCATCGGAAGTAACAACCAAGTCACCGAAACCGATATTATCGGTTGGATTCTGATGATAAGCCAGTTTTACTTTCAGTGTAGTGGTTTCGTTACCGGAAATAAGTCCTGCGCCGCCAGAAACATAAGTAACATTCTGGTTGAAACTGATAGTCAGAACCTGGGCTTCCTTGGTATGATCAGCATTATGCTTTCCATTTACCTGAATACGGTAATCGCCACGTCCGTTTTCTGGAGTCTGGTGAATATATGCAGATGCAGTATAACATCCACTTGCCGCATAAACACCTTCAGCCATTCCTTCATCCAGAGAAATTACAGGTTTTACATATTTACTCATTTTCTGCACCCCTTCCGCGGCCATTCTGGCTGCTTTTTTCTGTGAACCATATCTTTTCAAACGAAGCGAAAAGATATGGTTCACATACATGGTTCATTTTTTAGTTCACTGAGTAGTCAAATCCAGTGAGCTGCAGATCGTCGATGCTGGTTCCATGGTTCAGATGAATACCAATGGTCAGCGGATTGGTTGCTGTGCTTGCAAAAGTGAGGGTGGCAGTTTTTCCAGACCAGGATTTCTGTACGGAGGCATCATCTGTCTCGATTGAATCAACAGTATCATTGAAATTAATATTCAATGTGATGGTTCCATCCAGATCAGACCAGCTTGCCTGTGCAAGTCCTTTACCACCATTTGTGCCCCAACGATCCCATACGCCATAATAAGTAACGTTCAGAGTTCCTTTTGTTGCACCACTTGCCGCATAAACACCTTCTGCCATACCAGAATCAATTGTAACGATTGGTTTTGTGTAATTTTTAGTCATATATATTCACGTCCTTTTCTTGCAAAATCATCCTTGGTTACAATTCTTATTATAGGAGGAAAATCCCGCAAATGTCAATAGATTTGGGGTAAAAATGTTACTATTTCGATTAAAAAACAAGAACGTTCCGATAACGTAATGCCAAAATAGATGCAGATAAATTTCCGCCTCTGAATATGGAACAAAATTTACTTTTCAAACTGTGATTTCTGCGGAAAAAGTTTGGAAAAGGCATCGTTCAGTTCCCGTTTTACATGTTCATATGGGATTTCAAAATTGCTGTCATTGATGCAGATGCACTTTGCAGTCTGCTTTGTGATTGTCTTTACCAGTTCCGGGTTTTCCGGTTTTAAATTGAAGTATTTACAGAACTTGTGCGTGTTTCTTGGAACGAAATCACCACTCAGTTTCTGATATTCCCGCAGAACATATTGGCTCACATCATCTTTATGACGAAATGGGTGGCTGCAGACACCGTCTAACAATTCTTCTTCCTTTTCCCAGAAGAAACGATAAGTCTCCTTTTTCAAAGGAGACGGGCCATGAACGGTGTAAAAACCGGTAAATCGTGGAAATGCCATTTCCAGAAGATTATATCCAAAGTACATGGGAGGATATCCGATGTGAAAATAGGCACCTGGCTGCTTTTTCATGTTTTCCCGTTTGTCAAAGTACTTGGCAAGCAGCATAGTATTGTTCAGATAGATATATGGCATAATGGTATCTTCTACGTTTGCAACATCGGGCTGCAGGGCAAGCATATCAACGGGTTTTCCGTTTTCAAAAAAATCGGTTGGCTTTATTGGATGCAGCAAAAACATATCATCATTAAAATAAACAAAGTGTTCCGACAGATTTTTTATCCGGTGGAAATTCCACTCAATGGAATGCGAGTTAAAGGTGGGGAGATATTTTTCGGGAATAAAATCTTTGTGTGAAACAATCTGCAATTTTGGACATTCTGTATTGAGCCACGCCGGCAGATGACCGCATGTTACAAAATATACGTTATTTACCCATGGAGCAAAGTTTTCTATCGAACGAAATAGATACTTTAGAATTTCCCAGTCGCGATAGCGTTCAATACGGTCGTCGATATCAACAGAAACTCCTTGCTTTTTTTTGGCGTTCTGTTTTTGGCGAAACCATAAGGGGTCTGATCCGTCCACCCATGTGATGACAAAATCAATGATCTGTTTTTTCATTTGTAACGATCCTTTCGTATATTGTACCAAAAAAAACAGTATACTTTCGATAACGAAACAGTACAAAAAATCAGTTTACATTGTCAAAGTTGTTCAATTTTCTTTGTAGAAGTTGATATATTTTTTTCTTTACTTTAATAGTGAGAACGATTTATTTAGTGTTTAAGGAATTTTTTGATATAATGTATAAATGTTGTTGGTATACAATTCAGTATAATCTTTTTCCAGATATGTTTGTACAATTTGGTTTTGAATCTGCACATTGCGCCCTGTTACTATGTACATAGGCTCTCTGTGCTCGAATAAATTTTGAATATGCTGAAAAATTTCATTTGAAAGCATCGAAAAATGGTCTGCTGTAATACAGTATTTGTCATAAGGTTCAAGTCCAGACAGCAGCCATTGGGAACTTGTCTCATAATTATATACACTGGACCGCTCATTTTCTGGTATTTTATTTAAGATAGCATCTGGTAATAATGGATATATCCATTTCCAAGATTCATGATTAACAACATGACAAAAGCATCCAGACAGATAAAACGTATTTTTTTATGATCTGTTCGCCAAAGCCATATATTGATGCAACTGCTAAGTAGGAATACTGCCAGTAATGTCCAACGTGCAGAATATATCCGAAAAATGTTTTCAGGAAAAATAGGAATGGGTGTGCAAATGTTTGACCCTTTTATAACTTTAGCACAACATATACTGTGGTGTAAAGAGTGGATGAGAAATAGCTTGTTTTATAGAATAATGGAGGAATCAATACGCTGAGACATTTGTAAATGAAAACAAAAAGAAAGCAAAGTTCAGTTGACGTTTCTTTAAAAATCCGCTATATTTTGGGTACAAAGAATAGGAGAAGAGGAAAGAAAAAAGATGTTTTATCCACTGGTAAGTGTGATTATTCCGGTCTATCAGGCGGAAAAATTTCTGACGGAGTGTGTTGAGAGCGTACGAAAACAGGACTATTCAGAGTTGGAGATTGTTTTGGTGAATGACGGTTCAACAGATCGTTCCAATCAAATGTGTGAGGAACTTGCTGCAGCAGATCCAAGAATCCGTGTGATTCATCAGAATAATAAAGGCAGTGGAGCAGCCAGAAATGCAGGGATAAAAGAAGCAACAGGAAAATATCTTCTCTTCCTGGATGCAGACGACAAGCTGGACGATTCATCTGCCATACGTTCCCTTGCCGCACGGGCAGAAAGAGAGCAGGCAGATATTGTGATCGGAACATATCGCAGATGGAGGGCGAATGGCGAAAAAGTGAAATGCTGCAGTAATCTGGAAAAAGAAAACCCGGACAGCGCAGAGTTCCGGTTTCATGGATTTTTTCAAAAAGGAACGCTTTCTTACGACTGGGGAAAACTCTACCGCAAATCTTTTCTGGAGTCTCACGATTTGTGGATTCCCCCATACAGTTACGCCGAAGACAAGGCACATAATTTTAGATGCTGTGCATGCCATCCGAAATATGCTTTTGTCCCACAGAGCATCGTTCTTTACCGTGAAAATCTCCAGTCCCTGACATATCAACCGAAAAAGAATCTGATGAGAAACTGGATTTTGATTGCATCTGATTTTGAACAGTTTCTGAAAGAAAAGCATCTTTCCAGAGAATATGGAGATCTGATTTTCTTTCATCTGCTCATTGGTGCAATGTATCTTGCCAAAGAAGAAATGACATATCAAGGGAAAAAAATTCGTGTCGCGGCGAAGATATTAAAGCAATACAGCAGAAACCCGTTTGTAGAACAAAAACTGACACTAAAAGAGTGCATTCGTTATACAAGGCAGATTAAATCGCTGTTTTGGAAATTATTAGCATTTACCTTGGTACTTTTTATACAGATGCATATGTATTTTGTTGTGGCAGCTGTTTTTGTATGGATGTCAAGCCTTGGAATTGATAGTTTATAAATAAAAAATCAGTCTTTATATTTCCTTTCTTTATTTCCTTCTTGAAAGAGCTGTTTTCCAGTTTTTCATTTTTATAGCCATTCCTTTCACTTCACACAGGTGCAAAACGTTATGAAAATGTAATCTGCTTTTTCGAACGCTTTAAACATTACAAATTTCTTCGTTTCTATAACTGCATCACAACAGATAGGAGTGTGTAAAGAATGGTTGTAGCCGTTTTAAAATGAAAAGATGTGATGGAAGAATAAGAAGATCGGGTTTTCTGCGCTGTCTCTGTGCGACCAGTTCTTAAAATCCTGTCTTTTTTCTGAATATTCCACCTCTCCGCTTGCTATTTTCATTCTCATATAGTATCATGAATCCAACAGCCAAGAAATCGGAAAGGAGAGAGGAGCATGGAATATGCAGTGTACTGGCTGATTGCGCTTGTGGTTTTGCTGGTGATTGAGGCGGCAACGTTAGGTCTGGCAACCATCTGGTTTGCGGGCGGCGCCCTGATTGCTCTGATCGCAGCTATGTGCGGAGCCGGATTTGTAATTCAGATGGTCTGCTTTCTTGTTGTATCGCTGATACTTCTGATTTTTACACGTCCTGTAGCCGTCCGTTTCCTGAATAAGGATACCTTAAAAACAAATGTAGACCGCGTGATTGGAATGGAAGGGATCGTCGCAGAAGAGATTTCCAACCTGGCAGGCACCGGAAAGGTATCGCTGGGCGGAAACACCTGGACTGCGAGAACGGAAAGCGAAGGAGGCATTATCCCGAAAGAGACCGTGGTGGAAGTGCTCCGTGTGGAAGGCGTCAAGCTGATTGTAAAGGTCAAAGAAAAAGAAGGAGGAAATGAAACATGAGTGGTGGAGGAATTGCAGGAATTTTAATGATTTTTCTTCTTGTGATTGTACTGTTTATTGCAGCATCGTGTGTGAAGATCGTGCCGCAGGCCAGTGCTTACGTTGTTGAGAGTCTTGGAAAATACAAAGGCACCTGGGCAACCGGTCTTCATTTTAAGGTTCCGTTTATCGAGCGCGTGGCAATCCGCGTGAACTTAAAAGAGCAGGTGGTGGATTTCCCGCCGCAGCCGGTCATTACAAAAGATAACGTTACGATGCAGATTGATACGGTCGTATTTTTCCAGATTACCGATCCGAAGCTGTTCGCATACGGTGTTGTAAATCCGCTGATGGCCATTGAAAACCTGACCGCAACGACACTTCGAAACATCATCGGAGATCTGGAGCTGGACGAAACACTGACATCCCGTGAGATTATCAACACGAAGATGCAGGCAGCTCTCGATATCGCAACCGACCCGTGGGGCATTAAAGTCAACCGTGTTGAGCTGAAAAACATCATGCCTCCGGCAGCCATTCAGGAAGCCATGGAGAAACAGATGAAAGCAGAGCGTGAACGCCGTGAAGCAATCCTGATTGCAGAAGGTGAGAAAAAATCGACCATCCTGGTTGCCGAAGGTAAAAAACAGTCTGCGATCCTGGATGCAGAGGCAGAGAAGCAGGCAGCGATTCTTCGTGCTGAGGCAGAAAAAGAGAAACGAATCCGCGAGGCAGAAGGCCAGGCGGAGGCGATCCTCAAAGTACAGCAGGCAAATGCCGATGGTATCCGTGCCATCAAAGAGGCAGGTGCTGACGATGCGGTTCTTACCTTAAAGAGTCTCGAGGCACTTGGTGTTCTGGCGAATGGAAAAGCAACGAAGATTGTTGTTCCGTCCGATCTGCAGGGACTGGCAAGTCTGGCTACCACATTCAAGGGAATCGTGGAAGAGCAGAAAGGCCCGGCAGGGAAAGAAGGACAGAAATAAAAAAGCAGGATTCTCCCGTGAAACGCATCATGCCGGACACGGGAGAATTTTTTATTGCTCTGCATCCGGAGGGAGCTGCCACTGGCAGATTCTGTAGTTGCCGGTAAGAATAACAGAATAAAAATGTATAAAAATACATATATTATGAATAATACAAGTAAAATACGTAAAAATATACATTTCACCCCTTGACAGATGCGCCGGCCTGTTTCATAATAGAAACCATCTTAAGCGATAAAAATACATTACATACCGATATATTTAAGGAGGAACACACCATGGATTTAAAAGGACGCGATTTTCTGACATTAAAGGATTTCACCCCGGAAGAGATTTCCTATCTGCTGGATCTGTCCGCAGAGCTGAAGGATAAGAAAAAGAAAGGCATTCCGGTGGACACCCTGCGCGGTAAAAACGTTGCGCTGATCTTCGAGAAAACCAGCACCAGAACCCGCTGTTCCTTCGAAGTAGCCGCACATGATCTCGGCATGGGAACCACCTATCTTGACCCGACCGGTTCCCAGATCGGTAAAAAAGAGAGCATCAAAGATACGGCCCGCGTTCTTGCAGGAATGTATGAGGGAATTGAGTACCGTGGATTCGGCCAGGAGATCGTAGAGGAGCTGGCAAAATATTCCAAAGTCCCGGTATGGAACGGACTGACCAACGAGTACCACCCGACCCAGATGCTCGCCGATATGCTGACAATCCAGGAAGAGTTCGGCCACTTAAAAGGCATCAAACTCGTTTACATGGGCGACGCCCGCTACAACATGGGAAATTCCCTGATGATTGCATCTGCAAAAATGGGTATGGATTTTGTAGCCTGCGCACCGAAGAAATACTTCCCGAACGCGGAACTCGTTGCACAGTGTGAAGAGTATGCAAAGGAGAGCGGCGCAACCATCACCCTCACCGAGGATGTAAAAGAGGGAACGAAAGACGCCGATGTTATCTATACGGATGTCTGGGTATCCATGGGTGAGCCGGACAGCGTATGGGAGGAGAGAATCCACGATCTGACTCCGTACCGCGTGACAAAAGAAGCAATGGCAAATGCCAAGGATACCGCGGTATTCCTGCACTGCCTGCCGTCGTTCCACGATCTGAAAACAAAGATTGGAAAAGAGATCCACGACCGTTACGGACTGGATGAGATGGAAGTTACCGATGAGGTATTTGAGTCCGCACAGTCGAGAGTCTTCGAGGAAGCAGAGAACCGCATGCACACGATCAAAGCTGTGATGGCAGCAACGCTTGGTGCATAAACTTTCTGGTGGAAAAACCGGAACAGACTGTGTATAATAGAAGAATGGCAAGACACGTACAGCAGCGCTGCGGAGCACGTCTTTCGCAGCGCTGCTGTTGGTTTATGTGAGGAGTGTGAAGATATCATATGCTGGAAAATAAAAGAGCTGAGACACTGCGCCTTCTGCGAGAATCAGGAGAAAATGTTTCGGGTCAGGATTTGTGTGAACATTTTGGAATTTCCCGTACTGCAGTGTGGAAGATCATGAATCAGTTAAAAGAGGAAGGATACGAGATCGAGGCGGTACAGAATAAAGGTTACCGTCTGCTGAACGAGCCGGATCTGATGACGAAGGACGAGCTGGAAAGCCGCACGCATACGAAATATGTTGGACAGACGGTCTATTACAGCCATGAAGTAGATTCGACAAATACGTGGGCGAAGCGCCTGGCGGAAGAAGGAGCGCCGAACGGTACACTGACAACGGCCGAGACGCAGACCGCTGGAAAAGGCCGCCGCGGAAGAGTCTGGAAATCGCCGGAGGGAACTTCCGTTTCGATGTCCCTCCTGCTGTACCCGGATCTCGAGCCGGCCAAAGCGCCGATGCTGACGATTGTGATGGGACTTGCTGTTGTGCAGGGGGTACAGAGAGCGCTCGGCGTCGACACGAGAATTAAGTGGCCGAACGATGCGGTGCTGAACGGGAAAAAGCTCTGCGGAATCTTAACCGAGATGAGTGCACAGATCGATTACATCAATTATGTCGTCATTGGAACGGGAATCAATGTGAACCAGACGGAGTTTCCGGAAGAAATTGCTGAGATCGCGACGTCACTGGCGATCGAAATGGGGCATCCGGTCAATCGGGCGAAAATAGTCGCAGCGGTGCTGGAGGCGTTCGAGGAGAATTACGAAAAATTCCTGGAGGCGGGAGATCTCTCGGCGCTGCAGGAAGCCTATGAGGCTGTACTTGCAAATAAGGATCAGCCGGTGCGTGTGCTGGATCCGAAAGAGCCGTTCGAGGGTGTGGCGCTCGGCATCACGTCGACGGGTGAGCTGCGTGTGAGAAAAGAGGATGGAACGATCGCGGAAGTGCATTCCGGCGAGGTTTCAGTGCGCGGCCTGTACAGTTATGTATAAAAAACTTGGATCAGGAAAGGAAAATATATGTATTCAGATGATGAAAAAGTAGTGCTCTGCGGAGCGAGTGCGTATGAGCAGAAATATTATTTTAACCAGGATTTTGCATCCCTGCCGCAGTCCGTGCAGGATGAGCTTCATATCATGTGCGTTATGTTCACCGTGGAAATCGGCGGCATTTTCACCATGTGGTTTGACAGTGACGGCAGTCTGCAGTTCGAAACAGAGGCTGTAGATGCGGATGCGATGTACGATGAGATCGGCGGTGCGCTGCGGATCAAGCAGTATCAGGAGGAGAAAAAGGATCTGCTGGAATCTCTGGAGCTGTATTACCGCGTTTTCTTCCTCGGCGAGGAAGTGCCGGAGGAAGCGTTCGCAGAAGAAGACGGAGAGAAGCCGGATGGAAAGTAAGAAACGTACGCTCCAGACGATGTCTCCGCTGAAAATCGGAAATGTGGAAATGCAAAATCCGCTCGTGCTCGCACCGATGGCAGGTGTGACGGATCTGCCGTTCCGCGTTCTCTGCAAGGAGCAGGGAGCAGGCCTGATCTGTATGGAGATGGTCAGCGCGAAGGCGATTCTGTATAAGAACAAAAATACCGAGGATCTGATGACGATTCATCCGGGTGAACATCCTGTATCGCTCCAGCTTTTTGGCAGTGATCCGGAAATTCTGGCGCAGATTGCCGCACAGATCGAGGAGCGGCCGTTTGACATTCTGGATTTTAACATGGGCTGCCCGGTGCCGAAGGTCGTCAACAACGGCGAGGGCTCCGCGCTGATGAAGGATCCTGCGCTGGTGCGGAAGATTGTGACCGGTATGGTAAAGGCAGTGAAAAAGCCGGTGACAGTTAAAATTCGAAAGGGATTTAACGAAGAGTCGGCGAATGCTGTGGAGATTGCAAAGATTCTCGAGGACTGCGGTGTGGCTGCGATTGCGGTGCATGGAAGAACGCGGGCACAGTTCTATTCCGGAAAAGCAGACTGGGATATCATCCGTCAGGTAAAAGAAGCGGTTTCGATTCCGGTCATCGGAAATGGCGATGTGGTTGATGCGGCGAGCGCCGAAGCGCTGGTTGAACAGACGGGCTGCGATGGCATTATGATTGGCCGCGGCGCGGAAGGAAATCCGTGGATTTTTAAACAGATTCTTCATTACAGGGAAACCGGAGAAACACTTGCAAAGCCGACGCAGCATGAGGTAAAAGAGATGATGCTTCGCCATGCGCGCATGCAGGTGGAATACAAAGGCGGCGCGATCGGCATCCGCGAGATGCGGAAGCACGTTGCGTGGTACACGGCGGGATTCCCGCACTCGGCGAAACTGCGCGCAGCGATCAACCAGGTGGAGAGCCTGCAGGAGCTGGAACAGATGCTGAATGAGTGGGAACGCGGCTGACAAGTAAGTAAAATAAGTCAAAAAAGTACCTATGATATGCCAATATTGATATATCACGGGTACTTTTTCTATGCTATACTGACATTTAGAGGTATTGGGAATAAAAAAACAAAAGAGGGAGTGTAGTGTATGACTATCAAAGAACTTTTCGCACCGTCCGACATGACGGTGGGAAAGCCGTGGGAAAAGATTGTAGCTTTTACAATCCCTATGCTGATCGGCAACATTGCCCAGCAGCTCTACAACACGGTTGACAGTATTGTAATCGGAAAATATGTCGGGGACAATGCGCTTGCGGCAGTTGGAAGCGCCAGCCCGATCTTAAACCTGCTTCTGGTTCTGTTCGTTGGAATTTCCGTCGGCGCCAGCGTCATGGTGTCGCAGTATTTTGGGGCAAAACAAAGAAAAGAGCTTTCGATGACGATCGGAAACTGCGTCACGCTGACAGCAATTTCTTCCATCATTATTATGATTCTGGGAGCCGTCCTCTCAAGACCGCTGCTGGAAATGCTGAAAACACCGGATTCTATCATCGACTGGTGTACCTCGTATCTGGTGATCCTGATGGTGGGCTGTGCCGGCAGTGCGTACTATAACATTCTATGTGGTATCCTTCGCGGACTCGGCGATTCGATTTCGGCGCTGATTTATCTGCTGGTGGCAACGGTCATCAACATTGTATTAGATATTGTATTCGTTTCCCAGTTCCACATGGGCGTTGCCGGAGTTGCATACGCGACCGTGATTGCGCAGGCAATTTCTGCAGTACTCTGCATGTGGCGTCTGATGCGTATGACCGACATTTTTGATTTCAGGCCCAAATACCTGAAAATGAAAAAACAGTATTCGATGGAAATTATCCGCCTTGGTCTGCCGTCCGGTATTACCCAGGCGATCTTCTCCATGGCGATGGTTATCGTACAGTCGCTGACCAACAGCTTCGGTGAAATGGTTATCGCCGCGAATGTTATCATCATGCGTGTCGATGGCTTTGCAATGATGCCGAACTTTTCGTTTGGTACCGCGATGACAACGTATGCCGGTCAGAATGTCGGTGCACGCCGTATGGACCGCGTAGAGCAGGGCGCAAAACAGGGAACACTGATTGCAGTCGGAACCTCAACGACCATTACCCTTTTAATTGTTATTTTCGGCCATCATCTGATGGGAATCTTTACGAATACCACAGAGCTCGTAACATTAAGTGCCAATATGATGAAGATCCTTGCGGTCGGCTATATTGCCATGGCAATAACACAGTCGCTTTCCGGCGTCATGCGTGGAGCAGGCGATACGATGACCCCGATGTGGATTTCGATGGTTGTTACTGTTGTAATCCGTGTGCCGCTGGCATACGGTCTGGCCTTTCTGACCAGAACGCCGGAGCTGCCAAACGGACGATATCAGGTACTCTGGATTTCCATGCTGGTAAGCTGGTGCATGGGTGCGCTTCTGACGCTGATTTTCTATAAAAAAGGAAATTGGAAAAAGAAAGCACTGACAGGAAGCTCATCCGAAAAATAAAGGAAAAATAAGAGAAAGATGCAGGAAGGATTTGTGAAAAAGAAAATCTTTCCTGCGTTTCTTTTTTTCTTGACATTCCGTGGGCAATCCTTTATACTACTTTAATTGTTAGGATAGGCGGAGTCTATCCTTATTTCAACCGGGAATACTGAAAATACAGCGCATTTCCGGAGAGTTTACAGAATAAAATCAGATATGACTGGATACAGAAACGATAGAAAGGGTGTATAAAATGGAACAGAAAAAAACGATTCTTACCTATGCCGGCCTGAAAAAACTGGAGGACGAGCTTCACGATCTCAAAGTAAACAAACGTAGAGAAATTGCCGGTAAAATCAAAGAAGCAAGAGAGCAGGGAGACCTTTCCGAGAACGCCGAGTACGATGCAGCAAAAGATGAGCAGCGTGACATCGAGGCAAGAATTGAAGAGATCGAAAAAATCCTGAAAAACGCAGAGGTTGTTGTTGAGGACGAAGTAGATTCCGATAAGATCAATATTGGATGTAAAGTAGACGTACTGGATCTGGAGTATGACGAAGAAATTGAGTTCCAGATCGTTGGTTCCACCGAGGCAAACAGCCTGGAAGGAAAAATTTCCAACGAGTCTCCGGTAGGAAAAGCTCTGATCGGCGCGCACAAGGATGATATTGTCGATGTAGAAACACCGGCCGGAATTATGCAGTACAAAGTACTTTCTATCCAGAGAAATATCTAAAAAATACAAAGAAAAGGGAGTGAAGAGATTGGCACAGCAGACACAGGAACAGGATATTAACCACTTACTGAAGGTTCGCCGCGAGAAACTTGCAGAGCTGCAGCAGAACGGAAGAGACCCGTTCCAGATTACAAAGTTCGATCAGACACATCATTCGCTTGAGGTGAAAGGTCTTTACGAGGCACATGAGACTGAGCTGTTAAAAGACCGCCAGGAGCCGAACGTAGAGGGAATGGATGAGGAGCAGGCGAAAGAAGCTCTTAAAAAGGATTACGAAGAGAGAAGAAATATCATGGACGCAAGCCCGATCCATGTGGCAATTGCAGGACGTATGATGTTTAAGCGAGTCATGGGCAAGGCATCTTTCTGCAATATTCAGGATTTACAGGGAAACATCCAGGTATACGTTGCAAGAGATGCGATCGGAACAGAGTCTTACGCTGATTTTAAAAAATCTGATATCGGTGATATCTTCGGAGTGGAAGGATTTGCTTTCAGAACAAGAACAGGTGAGATTTCTATCCATGCAGAGAAGGTGACACTCCTCTCCAAGAGCTTACAGATCCTCCCGGAGAAGTTCCACGGTCTGACAGATGTAGATACCCGTTACCGTCAGAGATATGTAGACCTGATCATGAACACAGAGTCTAAAGATACCTTTATCAAGCGTTCCAAGATTCTCAGTGCGATCCGCAAGTACTTAAGCGGAGAAGGATTCATGGAAGTTGAGACTCCAATGCTTGTACAGAACGCAGGTGGAGCAGCAGCAAGACCGTTCGAGACACATTTCAATGCCTTGAACGAAGATCTGAAGCTTCGTATTTCCCTGGAGCTGTACCTGAAGAGACTGATCGTCGGAGGACTCGAGAAGGTATATGAGATCGGACGTGTATTCCGTAATGAGGGTCTTGATACAAGACATAACCCGGAGTTCACTCTGATGGAGCTTTACCAGGCATTTACAGATTACCACGGCATGATGGATCTGACAGAGAACCTGTATCGTTTTGTCGCACAGGAAGTGCTCGGAACGACACAGATCGTATACAAGGGAATCCCGATGGATCTCGGTAAGCCGTTCGAGCGTATCACAATGGTTGACGCAGTGAAGAAGTACGCAGGCGTTGACTGGAATGAAGTTGAGACTCTGGAGCAGGCAAGAGAACTTGCAAAAGAGCATAATATTGAGTTTGAAGAGAGACATAAAAAAGGTGATATCCTGAATCTCTTCTTTGAGGAGTTTGTAGAGGAGCATCTGCTTCAGCCGACGTTCGTTATGGACCACCCGGTTGAGATCTCGCCGCTGACGAAGAAAAAGCCAGAAAATCCGGAATATGTAGAGCGCTTCGAGTTCTTCATGAATGGTTGGGAGATGGCAAATGCTTACTCTGAGCTGAACGATCCGATCGACCAGAGAGAACGTTTTAAAGCCCAGGAAGAACTGCTTGCACAGGGCGATGATGAAGCCAATACAACAGATGAAGACTTCATGAACGCATTGGAGATCGGTATGCCGCCGACCGGTGGTATTGGATTCGGCATTGACCGTATGTGTATGCTTCTGACAGGAGCTGAGGCAATCAGAGACGTGCTGCTCTTCCCGACAATGAAATCACAGGGCGCTGCTAAGAACGAAGCAAACAACGCAGCTCAGTCTGGTGCAGCAGCTCCGGCAGAGACAAAAGTAGCTGAGAAGGTTGATTTCTCCAATGTGAAGATTGAACCAATCTTTGAAGAAATGGTTGATTTCGATACATTTGCAAAATCTGATTTCCGTGCAGTTAAGATTCTTGAGTGTGAAGCAGTTCCGAAATCCAAGAAGCTTCTGAAGTTTGTACTGGATGACGGAGAACGCAAGGATCGCGTGATTTTAAGCGGTATTCACGAGTATTACGAGCCGGAAGAGCTGGTTGGTAAGACAGCAATCGCTATCGTGAACCTGCCACCGAGAAAGATGATGGGAATCGATTCCGAGGGTATGCTGATTTCAGCAGTACACGAGGAAGATGGTCACGAAGGACTGAACCTTCTGATGGTTGATGACAGAATCCCGGCAGGTGCAAAGCTGTACTAAGGAATCGGCTAAGACGGGAGTTTATTCATGTACGCATGTCTTTTCTAATGATTATAATGGTAATTTGACATCAATTTGACATCAAATAAATGGACCCTCATGGGCCGATGTGGATTGAAGTACATCTAGCAAGGCAAATCTAACAACAGGTGGAAGTGGTAAGAATCCTTTTAAAAGGTATTTTCCTAGGAAATAATCTGGGAGAGTACCTTTTTTTGTTTGAGTAATGGTGAAAAAATAATCAGGAGGAAAAGACTATGGCAAGTACAGCGACAGGTGCAAACGGCGGCGATGCTCGCACAATCAGGTTCAAAAGCAGGGAACACGAGGAATTTTTCTGGGAATACCTGCAGAGGTGCAGATGGATGGACACCTACCATCAGGCATTGATTTATTGTCTTGGGATTAGCGATGATACACGAAAACACATTGACAGGATTTATGATTTTGAAAGTGGCTGCGTAAAGCCGGAATGTCTGCAGGAAGGATGGCAGACCAGTGGAAGCTTACGGATTGTCCGTATGGCGTTTAACCTTTATTGTAACGGAAGTCCAAGCGTTTCTATGATGAATACAGAGGAAGATCGATTGACCGAATGTGAACGGTATACCACGGAGGATCTGTTTTGCTGCAGCTACGCAAAATACTTTTGGGAGGCAATAAAGATTCGTTATCCGGAATATTGCTTTTCATGATTGGAGGTGTGAAATGCTGAAAATCAGGTTACAGGGAACACAGAAGGATCTGAGATGGTTTCTGAAGGTCTTGGAGCAAAGTGAGAAGCTTACCGTTCTGAGCCAGTCAGAAATATATAACAACAAAGGGACAACAAAATATTATCGTGTATACGCAGACATAGAAAAAGCAGGGCAATAGGAGGAGAACATATGTGCAGAGTAATCGCAATCGCAAATCAGAAGGGCGGAGTCGCTAAGACGACTACGACAATCAGTCTCGGAGTGGGGCTTGCGCAGGCCGGTAAGCGTGTGCTTTTAATAGACGCAGACCCGCAGGGGCATCTCACGATGGGCCTTGGTTTTTCAAAGAATCTCAGAGTGACATTAAAAAGTATGATGGAAAATATCATAATGGGAATCGAGAGTGATCCTCGGGAGGCAATTTTACATCACGCAGAGGGAGTAGATGTGATCCCATCAAATAAATTGTTATCAGGCATGGATATGTCACTGCTCACGATAGAGGATCGGGAAAAGGTATTAAAGGAATATCTGGTACTTCTGGAAACAGAGTATGACTACATATTGATTGACTGTATGCCATCCCTGGGGATGTTGACGATCAATGCGTTGAGTGCGGCGGACAGTGTTCTGATACCGGTGCAGCCACAGTTTTTTGCGGCAGATGGACTGGTAGAGCTGTTAAAAGTCATAAGCGGGATTCGCAAACGGTTTAATCCGGATTTACAGATAGAGGGAATCCTATTCACGATGGATAGCTGCCGGTATAACAATGCGAAAAGGAATAAGCAGGCGATCAGGGATGCTTACGGAAATGATATTAGGATTTTTGATCAGAGCATTCCGCGGACAGAAGCAATCGCCGAGGCCACATCAGAGGGAATCAGTATCTTTGCTTATGATAAAAGAGGAAAAGGCGCTTCGAGCTACAGCGTAATCGTAGAGGAGGTGCTGAAAAATGCGTAAACCGAAGAAAGAAATCCAGCTGACCAGCTATGATGATCTGTTGGGAATTTCAGATATGGCTTCCGATAAAAACGACTCGAATCAGATGATTGAGGTAGCGCTTGAGGAGCTGCATGCATTCCGGAACCATCCTTATCAGGTGCTGGACGATGATAAGATGGAAGAAACGGTAGAAAGCATAAAAACCTATGGCGTATTAAATCCGGGGCTGGTACGGCCCCGCCCCGAAGGGGGATATGAGCTGATATCCGGACATCGGCGGAAGCGTGCATGTGAGCTTGCCGGAAAAACGACGATGCCAGTGCTGGTACGGAATTATACGGATGATGAAGCCGTGATAGTGCTGGTGGATTCGAACATTCAGCGCGAGCATTTAAGATACAGTGAAAAAGCGTGGGCCTACAAAATGAAGATGGACGCCCTTCGGCATCAGGGAACGAAAACGGGTGAGAGTGAGAGCGCAGATGAAGTCGGAAAGAAAGCCGGGGATTCAGGAAGGACGGTACAGCGCTATATCCGTCTGACCAGTTTGATCCCGTTTCTGCTGCAGGCGGTCGATGACGGAAAGATCAGTTTTGTGAATGGCGTTTCATTGTCGTATTTATCGAAAGAGGAGCAAAGTTGGGTACAGCATTGCATACAGGAGAAGAAGCAGACCGTTACCAGTGTAATGATCAGGGAGCTGCGGCGGTACAGCGCAGAAGGAAATCTGACCGAGCTGGCGGTACAGCTGATTTTAGGAAGTACCAAACCCAAGGCAGGCAAGTTTACACTGCCAGAACAAAAAATCCGCAAATATTTTCCGCCAGAATATGCGAGTGAACAGATAGAAGAGGTGATTTTGGAGTTGCTTGAGAACTGGAAGAATAACAGAAAAACGGAGCGCGTATGAAAGATATGGGTGAGACACAAAAGAAAGTATTTGGTTATTTCCGTGCTTATGAAGCGGAACAATTTTCTTTTTACCGAATTCCCAAAGTTTTATTTACCGATGAATATTTTCAGGATTTATCTACTGATGCAAAAGTATTATATGGCTTAATGCTTGACCGGATGGGGCTATCAGAACGAAACCGGTGGTTTGATGAGGAGGGAAGGGTCTATATTATTTTTACCGTGGAAGAGGTTGCCACCTATATGAATTGTGGTCGGGTAAAGGGTATGAAGCTTTTAGCAGAATTGGATATGAAGAAAGGGATCGGGTTAATTGAGCGCGTCAAGCGTGGATTCGGACAGTCAGATATTATTTATGTGAAAAATTTTATCCGGGCAGGACTCAAATTAGAGCAGGAAACAGCCTGCCCTGATGATCAAAATGTTTCGCTTCATGAGGAGGAAAAGGAACGTACACCGAGGTCTGAAAAACGAACTTATCGAGGTTCGAAAAGTGGACTTATCGAGGTTCGAAAAACGAACTTATCAGGGTTCGAAAAACGAACTTATCGAGGTTCGAAAAGTGAACCTGTCGAGGTTCGAAAAACGAACTTATCGAGGTCTGAAAAACAGACTTATCGAGGTTCGAAAAGCAGACTTATCGAGGTTCGAAAAACCGACCCTAATAATACTGATAAGAGTGAGACTGAGAGTAATAAGACTGAGAACAGCAAGACTGACAGGAGTGAGATCGATTCGATCTATCCATCTGATATAGAACAAACGAAAATATCAAATGATATAATTGATATAGAACAAACAACTATCACAGAACAAACAGATAAGAAAGATCAGATGAAGCAGTTTGAGTTTTATACAGAGCTTGTCAAGCAGAATATTTCTTACGATATTCTTCGGCATGATTGTAAAAAGAGTGAGGAGCAATTGCTGGATGAGATTGTGGCAATCGTTGCGGAGTTTTTGAGTATGCCGAGGGAGACTGCGCTGATTGGTGGTGTGAAATATCCGTATCAGTACGTCAGGAATCGCTTTCTGCTTCTCGATGATGCGCACATCCGGTATGTGCTTGAATGTTTCCGGAAAAATACGACTGAGGTACGGAACATCAAGGCGTATCTGTTAAGCAGCATGCTCAATGCAACTAATACGATCGATCTGTATTATCAGGCCAAGGCACAACATGATTTGCATGCAGACGGGATGACATGAGCACTTCCCGACACGGTGTCGGGAAGTGAGAAAGGAGAGACTATGCATCAGGAACCGGTCACGAAGACAGAGGAAGCAGGAAGGACCCATTTCAGGACAGGAGAGGATACCGGACGGATGACGGTTCCTGAGATGACCGAATATCTGACAGAGATGAAATTGCAGGAAGAGAGTCTGCGAAAACGAAGACAGGAGGTAGAGGGCGAGATCGTGACAGTGGACGAATATATCCGGCTGAATGCCTACGGCAGCCATTCTGGTGAAGGTATGGGGCGAAGCGGCTTCCGGGATTCGGACACCTTATACCGCATATGGGAAAATATCGAGCGGGAATATGAGGAACGCCTTGCAGTGTTGTCGGAGGAAGCGCTGCGGATCGCAAAAGAAGAGCAGAAACTTGGATATGTGCGTAGCTGCATGCGGTTCCTTCCGGCAGGGCAGGAAGAAATTTTGCGGATGCTGTATGTCGAAGGGATGATGCAGAAGGAATATGCCCTGTCACATGGTATCAGCCGGTCTACGGTCTTGCGGAATGCGTCACGGGCGATGAACAATCTGGTATATATTTACAACACCTATGTGATGCAGCAACACAGCAAATGGAAAAATGGGGTGTTGGACGATGAAGGGTAAATGGATGATTTTGATTTCTGTGGCGTTGCTTCTAGCGGGGATAAAGACCGGATGGGAGGTCTATGAGGGCTATAAAAAAGGACAGGAAGAGTACCAGGATGTTCGGCAGAAGTATTTCCTGACAGAAGCGGAATCCGAACCAGATGCCGGGCAGGAAGGCAATAAAAAAGAGGAAGATACAGAACCGCAGGAATGCTGGCCGGAAGATGCCCCGAAGCAGATCGCCGTGGACTGGGAAGGACTGAAAAACGAGAATGATGACATTGTGGCGTGGCTGTATTTACCGGCGGTGGATCTGTCTTATCCCGTGGTACAAGCAGATGACAACGAATATTATCTGCACCGGTCTGTGAGAAAAGAGGAACTGTTTGCGGGAAGTATCTTTATGGATTACTACAATTCCCCTGACCTGAAAAATTATAATACAATTCTGTATGGCCACAATATGCGCGACGGAAGCATGTTCGCAAAACTGAAAGAATATAAAAAAACGGAAATGCTTGCCGGGTGTCCGTATTTCTGGCTCAGTACGCCAACACAGGATTGTCTGTATCGGATATTCAGTGTCCATACGGCGGGTACGCAGAGCAGCACCTATACCGTCCGGTTTCCGGACGCAACGTCATACCGGAAATGGCTGGAAAAAATGAGTGCAGCATCGGAAGTGGAAACAGGTGCAGAACTGAACGAATCAGAAACGGTGGTGACCTTATCGACCTGTACTGGGGATAGTGCGATCCGTCAGGTGGTACAGGGAATCCGGATCGCAGAAAATCAAAAGGAAGGAAAGAATGGATGGACCGATCAGAAAATGAATCAAAAAAGATTACGATCAAATTATCAATGGAAGAAGAGACAGATCAGATGGTCGATAGCTGTATTTTGAACCGCGACAGGCAGAAATATAAGACGATCAAAGATTATATTTGTGCAGCAGTGCGTTCTTTTGCCGGAAAAGAGCCGATTCAGGAAGTGATACTGTCAGAGCAGGCGGAGGATCGTTTGTGCGAAAAGCTTGCTGGGAGGTTAGCGGCAGACGGGTATCGCTATAAACCAGAGCGGCCCGGTTTATAGGTTGAACGCAGGCGCGAAGCGGATTGCGAATGTCCACCTTACTGCAGATAAAATGAAAGGGAGGAGAGCTATGGAAGGACAAAGAAAAATCAGGAAGTGGATTGTAATGTTTGCAGCATTTTTTCTGATTCTGATAACCGGATCAGAGAAAAAGGTATGCGCAGAGACAGTAGATACGTTTTCGATAAATCTTAAGGTAACGGAATATTATGACCGGGCAAATCAGGTTCTGGACTACGTGAACGAAGAGCGGAAACGGCTTGGCGTGCAGCCGCTTGTGTTGGATGCGGATCTGCAGGAGGCAGCCATGCAACGGGCAGCAGAGCAGTATGTCTTATACGGACATACCAGACCGGATGGCAGACCATCGATTACGGTGGATGCGACGGGAAAAATGGTCGGGGAAAATGCGCAGATGGGTGGTCAGCTGCTTTTAGCTTATGAAATATACAACAG
>ERZ824488.266-NODE-266-length-70934-cov-5.552942_pt1 | contig 70934 bp, 67 predicted proteins | sample MGYA00519936_ERZ824488 | MGnify/ENA primary metagenome ERZ824488 (study PRJEB31778, sample SAMEA3449153) | human gut metagenome | biome: human gut; feature: human-associated habitat; material: faeces | place: United Kingdom | collected 2010/2012 ...
CGATGCGGAGCAGCTGATTGTATTTTGCCACACGCTCACTTCTGCTGGGAGCGCCGGTCTTGATCTGGCAGGTGTTCAGTGCAACAGCCAGGTCTGCGATTGTGGTGTCCTCAGTCTCACCGGAACGATGAGAGGTAACAGCGGTGTAGCCTGCATTGTGGGCCATCTTGATAGCTTCCAGAGTTTCGGATACGGAACCGATCTGATTCAGTTTGATCAGGATGGAATTTCCGCAGCCAAGAGAAATTCCTTTGGAAAGACGCTCAGTGTTGGTAACGAAGAGGTCATCTCCTACCAGCTGAACCTTGCCGCCCAGCTCTCTGGTCAGCACCTGCCAGCCTTCCCAGTCTTCCTCATCCAGGCCATCCTCGATGGAATAGATCGGGTATTTCTCACAAAGCTTCTTCCAGTGCTCAACGAGCTCTGCAGAAGTATATTTCCTGCCGCATTTCGGAAGGATGTACTCGCCCTTCTTCTCGCCCTTCCACTCACTGGAAGCAGCGTCCATAGCCAGAACGAAATCTTTACCCGGCTCGTAACCGGCTTTGCGGATAGCTTCCAGAATGCACTCAATAGCTTCCTCATCACTTCCAAGGTCCGGAGCGAAACCACCCTCATCACCTACGGAAGTAGCCAGTCCTCTGGATTTTAAGAGAGCTGCCAGTGCGTGGAACACCTCGGTACACCATCTGAGTCCCTCACGGAAACTCTCCGCGCCAGCAGGCATAATCATGAACTCCTGTACATCTACGGTGTTTGCTGCATGAGCGCCGCCGTTCAGGATGTTCATCATCGGAACCGGAAGACGGTTGCCGTTTACGCCGCCCAGGAAACGATACAGGGGAATCTCCAGTGCGGTTGCTGCTGCTCTGCAGCTTGCGATGGATACAGCCAGGATCGCATTAGCGCCCAAGTTGGATTTATCCTTGGTTCCGTCTGCTTTCAGCATTGCTGCATCTACTGCATAAATATCAGAAGCATCCACGCCTTTCAGCACGTCGTTGATGACAGTGTTGATATTGTTCACTGCCTTGGATACTCCTTTTCCTCCAAAACGTTCTTTATCTCCATCACGCAGCTCCAGAGCCTCGAACTCACCGGTGGATGCTCCGCTGGGAGCAGCTCCTCTTCCGATGGTGCCGTCTGCCAGATAAACTTCCGCCTCAACGGTGGGATTGCCTCTGGAATCAATGATCTCTCTTCCGATTACTTTTTCAATGGATAAATGTTTCATCTTTATTTCGATCCTTTCTCCATGCACCCTCCCACCCTTGCTCAGGGGGCGGAAGGAGTCTGCATGATTTATTCACAGTAAGTTAGGTTTTTCTAACCATGGTTAGCTTATCATAACTTTCTGTGAAATGCAAGAGAAATCCCGGAACATAATTGAGAAAGTTTGCGTAACAAGTATTTTTGTATAGCAAAACAGCAGCACCATAACGGCGCTGCTGCTTTTTTTACATCGAAAGAACAGATGCGGAATTTCTGTTCTTAAGAAGGAGGTATTGTTCGTGTATATTAATATGCTCGAGATGCATACAATCATAATCATAATAAAAACTGCCTGCCTACCCATGGCTGACATCTCTGAGACACTTGCGGAATTGTGTCCGATTGGATGTTTGACTTTACTCGGAAGCCCATCTCAAATACCAAGCAGGTTTCCTGACTTACAGATCGTTACACCGACTCCCCTTCTCACATCTATGTATGGGTAATGCAATGGGATCATTGAGCGGTATTCCCTGTTTACAGTGACCGGATCGTCCAGGACTTGCACCTGGTTCCCTCTTCAGACAATAACTGCGGAATTGTATCGCCTGCACTTGATACTGCAATATTAAATTACACTAACAACATTATAGACTTAAAAAGGGAGGTTGTCAACCCCCCCTTTTTCTAATAAAATTGATTCTATTTTGTAATTTTTGCTTTTGTGGAAAGTCCTTTGCTGCGAAGCAATTTTTTGTAGGTGTTAACTTTGTTCTTCGGTACCTTCACCACCAGCTTTTTGTAATTGTTTTTTCCCATATTGGTGAATGCCTTGCTTCCGATTTTTTTGGAGGTCAGTTTCTGCGTCTGGATCGTAAAGGAAACCATTTTTACGTCATTACAGAAAGCCTTGCTTCCGATTTTTTCTACTCTTGCCGGAAGCGTCATTTTCCGAAGGGAAACACAATTTGCAAAGGACAGGTTTCCGATCGTTTTGACATTTTTGCCAAGAACAACCGTTGTCAGTTTCCGGCAGCCGTAGAAGGCTTTCGAACCGATGGTCGTTACACGGCTTCCCGTTTTAACTGTGGTCAATGAAGCGCAGTTCTGGAAAGCTCCTGCTCCGACCGTGGTTATATAACCGGAAATGGTCACTTTTTTCAAGTTCTTATTATTTTTAAAAGCACCGGCAGCGATGGAGGTCACCCGATAAGTTTTTCCATTGAACTTCACCGCGGACGGGATCGTAACCATGGAAGCATTTTTATTTTTCAGCTGTTTCAGTTCTACCGTACTTGCAGTTTTCACTTTATAGACATTCTTTGTTTTGCTGTCGGTCTTCACAGTTCCCGGCTTTAAAGCCATATTGGAAGCCGATGGTTTCTGCTCGGACGGTCTCTGACCGGACGGCTTCTGATCCTGGCCGGTGGAAGCGGCTGCTTTGATCTCAAAAGTCAGACGGATGCTTCCGTAATAAGACTCGTTTCCGCTGATCGTCAACTTTGCCGTTCCTACCTTCTTGTTATTGGAATAAGAAAGGCTGTAGTCTTCTCCCGCCTTCAGCGTCTGGCTGCCAAGCTTTACGGTTACAGCCGGCGTGATTGCCTTTCCGGTGTAAGTATAGCTTGCATTGAGACCGCTTACCTTGGCTCCGGAAAGATCAATCTTATAGCGGAGTGCATTTTTCTTCGCGTACTGGACCGCATAGGAATTGTATGGCGCATAGATCGTTCCTGCCATCACATGGCTATAATTGCCAATCCAAAAATATCCTGTCCAGGTGATATCCTCGCCGATCTTTGTCACACTGGCCGGAATGGTCAGTTTTTCCAGATCATCACAGCCGTAGAACGCCTCTTTCCCAATGCTTTTAAGCCCTGGTTCGATCTCGATCTCTTCCAGATTGGTAAAATACGGAAATGCTCTTTCCGGTATTTCCGTGATACCAGAGCAAATGACCACTTTTTTTACTTTACTCTGGATCGCATGCCAGGGACCCTGCTGCGTATAGGAATATCCGCCACCCGAAGAAGCAACCGGAAAGCGGTAGCGATCCTCCGGATCCAGGAAGAGTGCACCGTTTCCATAAACAGTCAGTACGCCATTTTGAAGTTTCCAGCCGACCCCTTCTCCTGCCACATGGTACATTTTTTTAGTTGTATTTCCGGTATTGCTGTCAATGGAATAAAAATCCACCATATTTTTATTGGAGGCATAATAAACGACTTTTTCGCCTTTTACAACCGGCTGACAGCCGCTGATCGGAGCTCCTGTGGTATATTCCTGGCTGATCCGGTTTCCTTTTCCATCAATGAAAACATAATGGAGTGTACTGCCAGCCAGAGTATCCTCTTCCGTTCCGCTTCCTTCTGTCTCATCGTTGTATTCTTCCCAGGAAACCATAAAGCGGTTGTCATTCACCTTTGTGATTTTAACGCCCATAAAGGCTTTTCCGGATTCTGTATAATTGGTCAGTGAAATTACTTTTGTCGCTTCCTCTGTGAAATCATCCAACGGAGTCACGGTAAGATAAATATTCATGGGAAGATTATTTTCTCTTGCCGTGTCATACTTTGTCTGATCAATGGAGGTTCCCAGACCAAGAACAGATGTATCCGAAACTTCCATGGCATCTACGCTGGCATAACAGGGAAGCGCCCAGACAGAATCTCTGCTTCCTCCATATTGGTATACATATATCCGATCCCATTTATCATTAACCGTGTCATACCTGGAAAGTTTAGTAGCACGGGAGCCTTCGCTCTGTTCCAGAAGATAAAGACTATTATCTTTCGCTTTCACATACTGGGCAAAAGAATGCCAGAGATCATTTTTAATGATCTCCCCCGTCATGCTACTCTGCTTTACAGCAACCACCAGAAGTCCCTGATGGCCCTGGCCTACGGAATCATCCACATACCCTTGATGGCTGGTTGCGATATAAAGGACTCCGTTAATCTCCACCATTTCCACACAACCATAATCAAAGGGATAACGCACCTGTCCGAAATCATCTCCGGCAATACCTGTAATATGCGCCGTTTCTGTTTTATTCCAGTTCCGGTCATAGCGGATCACACGGATGACTTCCTTTGCGTCGTCTTCTCCCGTATTATTCTGGCCCTCTACCAGATAATAGCCGTCGGAGCCATTATAAAAGCCACCCCAGAGATCCAGTTCCAAAGGAATACTTTTCTTGCTTTTGATATTAAAATCATTATCGTAATACTCAATACAGACCGTTTTTTCCTTGTTAAAAACTCTCATATACCCATCATCCAGGCTGACCAGATCCGAATATCTCTTCAGATAAACTCCACGGTTGTCCCACGCTGTGGGCAGAAGGGTGTCATCTGCTTTCACATTTCCCGCCGGGAAAAACAGGATGCAGAACAGCAGGACCATAAGGATAAAAATATTTTTTTCTCTCTTCATAACTTTCCTCACTGTCAAAAAGGGATGCGCCACCAGGCACACCCCTTCTAAAAATCATTTATGCAAGTGTTCTTGCAGCTGCCTCTACGACATGCCCTACCAGTACAGAGGTAGTAACGCTTCCAACACCGCCCGGAACCGGAGTGATGGCATCAACGATCGGCTCAACTTCATCAAAAGCAACGTCTCCACAGAGTTTGCCTTCTGCATTTACGTTGATTCCTACATCGATGATCGTCTGACCCGGAGCCACATAAGAAGCATCTACAACACCGGCGCGGCCTGCAGCCACGATCACGATATCAGCCTCTTTTACTACGGACGGCATATCAACGGTTTTCGTATGGCATACGGTAACGGTTGCGTTTTTCTTGATCAGCATCATGGCAGCCGGTTTACCAACTACCAGGCTTCTTCCGACAACAACTGCTTTCTTTCCGGTGCAGTCGATTCCGTAGTAATCCAGAATCTCCATGCAGGCCTGCGGTGTGCAGGGCGGGAAACCTACGTTCTTGCCGGTGAATACGCCGGACATGGAACCATCGGTCATGCAGTCTACATCTTTTGCCGGATCCAGAGCATTCTCGATCACAGACTGATTCAGATGTTTCGGAAGCGGACGGAACAGAAGAACGCCATGGATCTGCGGATCTTTGTTCACTTTGTCAATCACAGAAAGGAGCTCTTCCTGAGAAACGTCAGCCGGAAGAAGGATTTTCTCACAGGCAACGCCCAGAGTCTCACAACGTTTGGTTGCTCCTCTCTCATAAGAGATATCGCTCTCATTCTCACCTACACGGATGATGCAGAGAGTGGGGTTTACACCTTTCCCCTGAAGCTCAGCAACCTGAGCTTTGATCTTTTCATTTAATGCAGCCGTTACTTCTTTACCTAAAAGTCTCTTTGCCATTTTATCTGTACCTCTCTTTTATCTCATTCTCAGCGCAGGCGTGCAGCCACACTCTGATAAATCTCTTCTGCCTTTTTGGTGTATACAGAAAGCATCTCATCTGCTTTCTTGTTCAGTTCATCAGCATACTCACGATTTTTCATGGATTTGGTATTGATGAACACATTCAGGGAAGCTCCCTCAAGAGCTGCTTTACAGAACGTTGCACCAACGCCGGCATCGCTGATCGCCAGAGTAGAACCTTTCTCAGCAAACACTTCGATCAGGTCAATGGCTTCACAGCATCTCTCCATGATTTCCATGGGTACAGAGCAGGCATCTTTGAGAACGATCTCCATGACACGAGCTTTCTCAGCCTTCTCTTCCTCGGTGTTTCTTGGCATACCATATGCTTTGGAAAGGGGCTCGAAGACCTCTGCATCTCTCTCAATGAGATGAAGAAGCTCTTTCTGAAGAGCATCTGCCTTTCCTTTCAGCTCATACATTTCCTCTTCTACATCCGCATATTTCTTTTTGCCGACGGTAAGGCTGCCTACCATGTTTCCAAGGGCAGTTCCGATGGCTCCGACCAGAGCGGAAGCTCCGCCGCCGCCGGGAACGGGTGCTTTGGATGCCAGTACTTCTACAAATTCATTGCAGGGTACAGTTGAAAATCCCATAATTCATACCTCCTGATTTTATAGCTTTTTAGAAACTATCCGGTTTTTCCTGACTGCGAGTCAAAATGTCTCATGGAATGATCCCGGAGTAATTACAGCTTTTTCATGGTTCCGATCGTGATATCTCCCACCACTGCCATATCCTCCGCAGAAAATGACAGTGGAAAATTATCGGAGAAAAGGATCTGAGCAGATGGTGGAAACTCATCGTCTCCGGCCCAGAGAATAAACTGGACAAAATAACCATTGATAAACTCAAACTCATAGGAAGCATCTCCCATGGGCAGTTTTTTTGCTCCCATCCGTTCCATAACTGCACAAAAGTCTGCCAGACGATTGCCATAGGAAAACGCCAGTCTGCTGATACATCGTCCAGTAAACTGCTGAAGATAAACGGTTCCCCAGGGCACCTCACGATAGGTAAGATACTTACCCGTCGGTGCGGCAGCTATGCCGTTGGCGATCATGCGGATCGCCATGATCTTCGCCGGCACTCCCTCCAGAATCGCCGCATACTGAGTATCTGTCTCATCAGCCCGGCGGACTTCAAATTCCGGCCAAGAAATGAGAAATTCCTTTCCCAGCATACGAAGGGTGAATACTTTTTCATCTTTATCGTAAGGAATTCCAGAACGCAGAGATGCCGTTTCCGGATCCAACGCCTGAAACTCCTCCAGATAATGGGTAAAGGGAATCCGTTCTTTGTTATCTTTTTCGTAAGGAATATTCATGTATTACCTCATCTGCTTTATCTCACTGTCTTACTGAATACTCGGGAAAAGGCTTTTATCTGTATGAGGCACAAAACAGGCTGCCACAAACTCATCCATATAGGTGGGCACATTGCTGAGCTCAATATAGGTCATGTTCTGGGCAATTTCATATACCTTTCTTTCTGCCTCCGTTGAATACAGCATTGCGTATGCACCGGCCAGTGAAGTATTTCCAAGATAATGGTACATCTCCACAGGGATATCCGGGAACATACCAATCTCAATGGCATTGCCCATATTGATGCCGCTTCCGATACCACCCGCCACATAGACATTCTCGATCATGCTGATATCAAAATCACAATAGGAAAGCATCGTACGGATGGCTGAGAAAATAGCGCCCTTTGCACGGATAAAGCTGTCAATATCTGCCTCTGTCAGTTCCACATCCTTGACAGAGCCTGCCTCTTCCTCAAAGGCAATGATATAGCTTCCCATTCCAAACTCATCTCTGCGGATCCGTCTGCCCTCCCGGATGATCTGTCCTTTCGGGTTGATAACGCCGCAGCGGAACAGTTCAGCAATCATATCAATGATACCGGATCCGCAAAGACCTACCGGTTTGGTTCCCGGATCACCGATCACCGAATACGTCGGCTCCAGTGTCTCTTTATCCAGTTTGATGGCTTCAATGGCTCCGTCTGTGGCACGCATACCACAGCTGATATCTCCACCCTCGAAGGCAGGACCAGCGGAACATGCGCAGCTCATCAGGAAATCAGAATTTCCAAAGACAATCTCACCGTTGGTTCCGAGGTCGATAAAGATGGAGAACTCGGGTTTATTCCAGATCATGCTGACAAAAGCGCCGGCTGTGATATCTCCGCCCACATAGCTTCCGATATTCGGAGCCAGAATGATATGGGCATCCGGATTGACCTTCAGACCGATATCAGAGGCAAACAGCGAATTCGTTTTGAAAAATGTGGGAATATAGGGCTCCATACGAACCGGATCTGCATCCACTCCCATCAGAAGATGGTTCATCGTGGTGTTGGCGCCGATGGCGAGACGGTAAACCTGAGCCGGTTTGATCTTCGCGCTGGCACACATATTCAGAATCAGCGGATTTAAAGTTTCTTTGATGATCGCATCCTGAAGCTTCTCTCTTCCACCAGGTTTTCCGGACTCGATAATACGGTTGATCACATCCGCACCATAACGGATCTGGCCGTTTCCGGCACTACCTTTTGCAAGAACTGCTCCATTCAGCATATCAATGATAATGGCGGAAACGCTGGTAGTACCAATATCAATGGCAATACCGGCCACTACGGGCTCTTCTGATGCCGGCAGTACATCATAGACAAACACATCTTTGTCTGTCTTGCGGATGACTGCTTTCACATGAAAATCACTGGCACGGAAAACATGTGCCATTTTCTTGATGACAGAATAAGGCACCCGGATCTTATCCATACCGGTAACCTCTTCCACAGCCCATGTAAAGCGCTCATTATCCGGCATGGTATCATCCAGTGTCGGCGCACTCATCGTTACATCGATAACTTCCAGGTTATTTTTAAGTTCAATACCTACTTCCGCAATCTGTTCTTTCAATTCCTCAAAGATCTTAACCTCTTCCGCTGAGCTTAAGTCTGCCATTTTCATCCGGCTCTTATATGCACTGGCAATATCCGGCACCAGAACTTCCACATCATCTATGATCTTACTGATGCAGGCCAGACGCCAGCCTGCCGCATACTCTTCATCGGAAATATGGCTGGTTTTCTTTGAGTCGAGGGTGCCTCCCATAAGCTTTACCTTACATTTTCCGCAGGCTCCGTTTCCGCCGCAGGGGGCATCGATAGCTACGTTTGTTTTTCTCGCTACCTCAAGAAGGCTTTCACCGAAAGCAGCGAAGACTGTTACATCTTCGCTGTTTTCAAACTTAAAAGTGACCTTATGCATTTATTACAGCTCCAGATAGGAATCTGCGTACAGGGTGTTTCCTTTGAATACATCACAGGATTTGATGGTCTCCATCAGACGGAGGTCATTCGGGTTTACGATAGCGGAGGTCAGACCCTGCATCATAGCCATAGCTACCAGAGCGGAATCCATAATCGGACGGATGGTCTTCGGCATACCGTTACTGTTGTTGGAAAGTCCGCCGGTGGAGTTCAGTCCCATATCAGCGAACATCTTGATGCACTCAAGAACTTCCATCTGTTTGTCCTGCATTCCTTTAACAACCAGGAACAGCGGATCGAACCAGAGATCCTCAGCTTCCATACCGTGCTCCAGACCTCTCTCCAGAAGCATCTGGCAGTAACCCATACGCTCGTCGTTGTCTTTTGCGATTCCTTCGCCGTTGCAAAGCGCGATTACGATTGCATCGTTAGCAGCTGCCAGATCAATGTTCTCGATTCTTCCTGCAGCATCAGCGGAGTTTACAATCGGTTTTCCTTTGCTTCTGTTGTAAACAGAGATACCAGCCTCGATAGCCTCTTTGTTGGAAGTATCCAGTGCCAGAGGAACGTTATCGAACTCGCCCTGAAGAAGCTGTACTGCCCATTTCATCAGGTCCGGGCCATAACCTTCTGCCGGTCCGATGTTTACATCCAAGTAAACAGCGCCTGCATCCAGCTGCTGTTTTGCTCTTTTCAGAATCGGCTCCGGATCTCTCTCCATAAATGCCTTGTTGACTGCCGGAGCAGTAGTGGAAAGTCTCTCACCAATCGTAACAAATTTTGCCATGGTTGTGTTCTCCTTTATTCTTTTTTATTTTAGATGCCGGCATCAGATTTTTCTGAACCGACATCCTGCTTTTATATCTTAGCCCTGCATATCCTTAAGGAATTTTACAAGCTGAACGGCCTCTCTGGGTCCAACAATGATCTCCCAGCCAGGCATTTTAGCTTCCAGATCACCCTTCAGTACAGCAACTTTACCCGGGATAACCAGTTTGTGGTTCTTGATCTTGCCGGCAATATCCTGCTCCTCGAAGAATTTGGAGATAGAGGTAGAGGAGAATTTACCAGCTGCCCAGGAAGTCAGAACGGAAAGTCCGCCTGCATCGTTGATGATCAGGTTGCACGGTACGCCGGAACGCTCCAGCTCACCGGATACTACGAAATATGTAAGAGCAAAGTCTACGGTGGTCAGGCAGATAGAGTTCTCATCACCGCCGTTGATGGAGTAGATGCCCGGCTCAACCTTCATGGGTTTCTGCGGGTCGGTGAATACGTTCTGTCTTAAACCGTACAGCGGAAGTGCGGTAGCATAGTCCATCTCTTCTACTACTACGATGGAACCGTATTTCATGGTAAACAGAGAAGCCAGAGCTGCCTGCAGGTGTTTGTCACCGTGAGCCAGAACAGCTGCATTTACCAGAGACGGATAACCGCAGGTTCTGTTGCCATCTTTGATAGCGGCACGACGGAACTGAACAGCGATGGCATAAGCCTCTTTGATAGAGTTTTTGCCGCAGTCGATGATCAGATTCTTGTTGCCCAGTTTCTCCAGAGCTGCTACGGTATCGTAAAGCTCGTTGATGTCTTTTCCGGATACGCCAAGTGCTACGCCAGCCTCAGTAGCTACTGCGCTCATAGCCTCGTAGTTGGAAGCATCTGCACCGTTCAGGATCGGTTTCTTGTCTTTGCTTACCTCAAGGGCAGCTTTTGCAAGCTCAACATCCTTGGTATCGATGATCAGTACTCTTCCCTCGATATCAGCTGCTTTTTTCACCAGCTCTACGAAATCTACTTTTGCATCTTCGCTGTGATTTACATATACCATCTCGGTGTACATTCTCTCACCGATACGATCATAATCAACGGCTTTTACTTTGGCGATTTTCTCGTCAATCGTAGCCTCGTCCATGCTGTCGCACAGATGAGCGGCATATCTGGTTTTGCTCACGAAAGTTTTCTCGTGACGGAACAGAACGGTCTCGCCGCCCAGAGACTGCTCAGCATCGCCGGTACCAACTTTGATGGTTTTCATTGGCGGAGCTGTTGCCTCAGACAGGGAAGCCAGAGCGTCAGCAGAGAAATACGGACATTTGGAGAGCTCGATAGCTCCGGAAGCAACCTTCATGGAGAAAGCCATACAGGTCGGGCATCCGCATTCTTTACAGTTTTTCTTCGGTGATAATTTAAAAATATCAAGACCTTTAAGTGCCATTATTTTATATCCTCCTTATGTAGCAACAATTACATTAATTCCTTGATCATGGTAGAAATGGTTTTAATGGATACCGGGTGTTTCAGAATTACTGCGTCAGAACCGGATGCCAGAACTGCTGCTGCAGTCTCAACTTCCATATCAATTCCACGCTCTTCCTGATTTCCCCATTCCGGCATATCAGCTTCGGAAGCCATAGCCTCTTTCACGCCCCATGCTTCGGATGCTACAGGAGTAATGATCGGCATCTGCAGAGTTGCATCGCCCTGAGCCAGAGCTGCTGCTTTTACACGGTCCATGGTAGATACTGCGTACTCAAAACCATAACCTGCTGCTGCAGAACCAACGTTCATAACAATGCTCTTACCGTCCACGCCCAGCTGAGTAAGAAGTACATTCAGCTGTTTAGCAAGGTTGATATCTACTGCGGACTCAGCACCTACGACCTGTTTGTAAGCAAGGCCTGCTGCTGCACCCACCTGTTTGTAGTTTTCTTCTTTTGCAGCCAGGATCAGGGCATTTCTTCCGTCTACAGCCTCAGCTGCTTTGGAAAGGAGCTCTGCGTCCTTCTCTGCATGTTTACATCCGCAAACTACCAGCGGAAGATCTACTGCTGCCACGATTTCTTTCAGCATAGCAATGAGCTCTTCGGTAGATTTGTTTGCACCGTTCGGATCTCCGCCATCCATACGGAAGCTTAAGAAATCTACTCCCTCAAAGCTTGCTGCTCTCTTTGCCATATCGGCAACAGTCTCGCAGCCCTCATAATATTTTTTCACACACTCCGGCTCATTCTCAAGACCGGAATCTGTGATCTCAACGCCAACCTTCGGTGCGTTCTCGACCGGTGCGTCAAAGGTGTAGAACGGAAGTATGTTCTCTCCGCCGAGAACGATCTTCTTATCTCCACAACCCACCTCAACGGAGTTGATGCTGGCGCTGAATTTTCCTGATTTTGCAGTAAATGCCATTTTAATAAAACCTCCTTCAAAAAAACTGGTTATTTCTTTGTAATTATTTTTAACTTAACTAGTCTATTCTACAATATTCCGCAATAAATTTCAATAGACAGAATGACAATTTTTTAACATTTTTCCGGATTATGGAAAAAGTTTGTGTGGTAACGCCTTGGTTACCGGACGTTTTGCACAGGTTAGGGACCCGCCTGCGTGACGCAGGCTGTACGCTGCCTGAACGGCAGCTTCCGTCCCTTCCCTAAATGGGCATTCTGCCCATAATAACAGATAAACTCAGTCTTTTGCGTGTAAACACGCAACGCCTGCTTTTATCTGTTATTGCGTGCAAAACTGGTGAATTACATCATCGGATCCATTCCAAGTGCCGGATGACCTTTCTCAGTCAGGAACTCCAGTAAGGTCTCAGGATCTTCAGCGATGGTCTCGTCACCGATCATATCAGTAAAGTTATCGATACCGTACAGCTCTTTGGCTGTTGCATTCAGTCTGTCTGCAACCTGCTCTTTCAGAGCCTTCGGCATCCAAACGATACGCTCGATACCGCCCTCAGCCTTCATGAACTTCTTGGAAGCGATGAAGTGTTTACCATGTCCCATGAAACCAGGAGTCTGAACTCCGCCGCCGGTCATGGAAGCCAGCTCCGGGAAGGTCATTCCAAGAGGAGTCATGCCTGCATACTCACGGTTGGTGATGCATACGCCGTTGGAGAAGGGCTCGATACCGCAGATACACTCGAAGCATCCGCAGGAGGTCATCGGTTTCTCCATGATGGAGTACAGAGATACATCTTCCAGAGCACCCTGAGAGAGTTTCTTAACTGCCTCGTTGACATCCTCATACTCACCGATTCTCTCATCGATCGGTCTCTCTTTGGTGATCACCTGACAGGGACCATTCGGATCCAGCTGGTTGGTAGCTTTTGCATCCAGCCATGAAACAGCACCGCAAAGACCAAGTCTCTCCGGAGTAACCACACATACATGGCTCGGGGAGAATGCCTGGCAAAGGATACAGCTGTAATATACATCTACAGACTCATCGGTAAGGTTTGCAAGACGTGCATCACGTTTGTCGAAAGTGGGGATAGCCACCTCATGACGCATTCTGGTACACTCAGCCGGATCCGTGTAGATCGTAACCTGACACTTGTCAACAACTGCATCGAACTCATTCTTTACAGAAGCGTAAAGAACTTCACCGATATGTTTGATACGGAAACCAGCATTGAAAGCATCCTTGCTGATACGTACACGCTGCATGTCACGCTGACCGGTATGGTATACACCCTCGATGCAGTTGATGTAGTTATGGAATTTACGCTCGATAACCGGCTCGAAATCCGGCTGCATGTTTTTGCCTGCAACCTGTACGACATAAGCGATGCTGTTCTTGCTGCCCAGCTCCATCTCATCTACTTCCGGCCCTACAACAGTGATCTTGTGATCCTCAATCTCGGAAGCATCCATGGTCTGAACCAGCTCGCAGCAGTCCACACGGGAACCATCGAACTCAACCTGCATGTCACCACGACGGATGATCTCACCCTCGAATGCGGATGCGAATGCAACCGGGATATCGATATTGGTGATCTTGATCTTAATGTCACGAGCCTCAAGAGAGGTAGCATTGAATTTGCTTACGTCTTTCTGTACGATCAGGCTCTTCGGTACGCTGAAGGTCTCCTCATTGGTGATTACCGGGAAACCAAGAGCGATAGCGCCTGCACCACAAGCTACGATAACCGGATCCAGCGGAGCAAAAGCATTTACGAATGCCGGTACACGTTTCATGGTGTACTCCATCAGAGCTGCAGCGTCGCCAGGAGTTACGTTACCAAAGATCAGAGCCGCACGGACTGCTACAGATACAACGTGGATAACAGAGGTTACATCTTTACCAAGCGGGATAACACGTACGTTAGCGCCGGTCTTCATGCCAGCCTCAGCCACCTGATCGATGATGCCGCCTACCAGAGTTACCAGAATACCCTGTGCCTGATAGGATTTCACCAGAGCCACACCTTCCTCAACAGAGGGAGCAGAACCAAGGATAACAGCAACACCCGGGATATCGCCGGTTACAAGGGGAACACCGAGTTCACGGATCACAGCATCTGCCAGATGTCCGTAGCAGGGCTCTTCATACGGTGCAGCACCGTCAATGTATTTCAGAGCCTCAATAAACTCAGCGCAAAGTGCGGTAGCAACACCGGACATGAAAGCATCGTTCAGCTTCTGCTCTCTGGTCATCAGGGATTTCACAACGTCCAGAGCATTTTTCATATCACCCAGGTTGGTGATCTTGGTTCCTGTTACTCCATAGTAGCAGGGAAGGCTGTATGCAGTATGCGGGAAGCTTACTGCTTTGTCAGCGCCGTTTGCTGCGATGGCATCATCGACAGCTTTTACTGTCAGATCATAGACTGTATCGTTTCCGCTGAAAATCACGTCAAATAAAGTCACGATAATTACCTCCATTCAGAATACTGGAGCCTCTTGAACTCAGGCTTCCAGTTTTTCTTTTATTTTTTTGATTTCTTCCACTGCAGTTTCACTGCAGTCATAGGGGGATTTCCCCTGCCGGTCTGCGTCGATCACTTCCGGATTGTAGTGGATAAAGCCCAGAAGGTCCTCTTCAGGAATCCTTTCTTTAATAAATGCTTCATCGTCCTCATTCCGAACCTTGTTGGCTACAACCCGGACTTTCTTTACTCCAAGTCCTGAGGCAAGGCGTTTTACGTTCTTGTAGGTCTGGATACTTCTTGCTCCCGGTTCGATTACAACCACGAACTGATCCATTCCCTCTGTGGTACCTCTTCCCAGATGCTCCAGTCCGGCTTCCATATCGAGAATGACTACGTCATTGCTCCGCAAAACCAGATGGTTGATGATCCGTTTCAGCATCACATGCTCCGGGCAGACACAGCCGCTGTTGGCCGTATCCACGGTTCCCAGTACCAGAAGTTTTACACCATTGCAGACTTTGGAATAGGTATCCGGAATATCGTCTACCTTGGGGTTCAGTTTATAGAACTGATTGTTCGCATTTGCACCTGTCCGTTCCTCCACCAGCTTACGCATTTTGGTGATCGGAACGATCTCATCCAGCTCCTCCTCGGAAAAACCAAGGGCCAGTCCCAGATTTGCATCCGGATCCACATCGGCCGCCAGAACGTTTTTTCCCTCTTCCGCGTATAATCTGGCCAGAGTAGCTGCGAAGGTTGTTTTTCCCACGCCGCCTTTGCCGGTCACTGCAATTTTCATGTCTTCATCCACCTTCCAGAATTTTTTCCGCATCAGAGAATCCCCGCCGGCCCTGAATGGGCCGGCAGACAAACCACTCCCGATCAGATTCCCAGAGCAGTTCTCTTCTCTTCGATTCTTTCAATCATTTTATCAACCAGTTTATCGATATCCTTCTCTACGGTGTAGGAAGCCTCAACCCAGTCTTTAACGCCGCTGGTCAGAAGCTCTGTGATCTCGGTGGATCCGCTTACATACGGGTCAACGCCAAGGAAGGTATCGATACCGGTAGCTACCACATAGTTTCCGATGGAAACGGCTTTCTCAGACATCCACTCCGGAGCACAGCCTACAACAGGAAGCTGGGAGATATTCAGTCCGGAATCTTTAGCCAGCTCGGAAACCAGTACCATCATACGGGAAATGTCTACGCAGGAACCCATGTGAAGTACCGGCGGGATATCTGCCAGCTCACATACTCTCTTTAAGCCTGCGCCGCAGAGATCTTTTGCTGCTTTGTCCATCAGACCTGCTTTTGCAGCGGCCTGTGCGGAACAACCGGATGCTACAACGATGATATCATTGGCGATGAGTTTCTTCATCAGCTCGATATGAGCGTAGTCCGGGCGGATCTTCGGGTTGTTACATCCAACCATAGCCACAGCACCACGGATAACACCGGAAGTGATACAGTCAACAAGCGGTTTGGTGGTTCCTGTCTTGTCAACCTGAGAGTTGGTAACACCATCCAGAGTTTTAACGATAGCCTCAACAGAGTAACCAACGGTTGCTTTCTGCTTCATATCCGGGATGTATACCAGATCCGGTTTTCTGTTCTTGAAGTTCTCAATGGCAGTTTTTACGATCTCTTTTGCTTTCTCCAGTGCAGTACCAGCGCTGAACTCAATGTAATCAGAATCCGGCATCTGAGCGATCGGAGAAGTGGTGATGAATTTGGTATGGAAGCATTTGCTTAAGGGGCCAAGAGCCGGGAAGATACACTGTACGTCAACAACGATAGCCTCACAGGCACCAGTCAGTACAACGTTCTCCTGCTGCAGGAAGTTACCGGCCATGGGGATACCACGTCTCATAGCAACCTCGTTGGAAGTACAGCAGACACCTGAAATGGTGATTCCTTTTGCTCCCATCTCTTTTGCATAAGCGATCATCTCGGGATCATCTGCGACCTCGCAGATCATCTCGGAAAGGCTGGGATCATGTCCATGAACAACGATGTTTACGTTCTCAGCAACCATAACGCCTAAGTTTGCCTCGGTGTCGATCGGCTTGGGAGTGCCGAACAGAACATCGGAGAACTCAGTTCCGCACATGGAACCGCCCCATCCATCGGACAGACCGTTTCTTAAGGACTGACGAATCAGAGCTTCCGGTTTGGAAGAACATCCCATATGGGTCATATGTAATGCACAGGAAACCTCGCGGTCGATTGCTCTCGGCTCGATTCCTGCATTGTGCCACAGATCCTGTGTATGCTGGGGCGCTCTCTTCAGCCATCTGGAAACACCGTGGTTTTTACCATACTCGCTCAGTGCAAGCTCGGACATCTCATGAGCCAGATCGTAGATATCTCTGCCCTCTGTCTCAACGCCCCACTCTTTTGCAATGCGGATCAGCTTAGCAGGATCTTTTACCTTGTAAGCGCCATCCGGAGCCGCATGTCCCAGGGTATTACAGATCTCACGGCCGTGATCGGAGTGAGTAGCTGCGCCGCCTGCTGTAAATTTCAGGTAGTTACGTCCTACGATACCGTGAACGTCACATCCGCAGATACCTCTCGGAGCCTTCGGAGTAATACGGCAGGGTCCCATGGAACAGATACGGCAGCAGACACCCTGCTCACCGAATTTACAATGCGGAGTCTGATTTTTCACACGGAACTGCCATGCGTCAGCGCCAACTTTTGCGCCTGTCTCCAGGAGTCGGTTGGTAGCAGCCTCCATTTCTTCAACAGTTGTCATCTTAAAGTTTCCCATTATTAACCTCCTTCGTAATCGGGCAAAAATGCGGGGCGGTTTTCTTATATCCCATCCACCCCCTAGGGATATACACTTTTTAATAAAACCCTCTGCCACCGGCACGGTGCTCCATTTTTATCCGTTAACAAAACAGAGCACCGAATGCAGAGGGATTATTCACATATTAGAAATTCAGCTTATCCAGAATCTCATAGAGAGCTTTCCGGACAGGTGAATCTTTCGGAAGCTGGACGATGGGTTTGCCATCGCAGTCATACTCATAAACTGCCTCATCCTGGGGAATAACTCCCAGAAGATCCAGTCCCTGTTTCTCCACTTCCTCCATTGTTCCCTGATTCAGTTTACCTTCCGGCGCCCTGTTGATAATCAGTCCAATAGAGGTCGGACGAAGATCACATTCTTTGATCAGCTCTTTGATGCGGCCCACCGCCTGTACGCCTCTCCGGGAGCAGTCGCTCACCAGAATGATGGTATCCACTTTCGGAAGGATTCCACGGCTGATATGTTCCATACCGGCCTCGTTATCCACTACCATGTATGGGTAATTCGGGGTCAGCTTCGCAAGCTGAGCCTGCAGAAGGCCGTTTACAAAACAGTAACAGCCTTTGCCCTGGGTCCTTCCCATGACGAGCATGTCGAAATCATCGTCTTCGATCAGACAGCGATTCACCATCATTTCCATATAGTCAGCCTTGGACATTCCGGCAGGAATCTTACTTGTAGAACCATCTGCAGAACGCTCCACATCCTCACGGATCTCGCCGAGTGTCATTTCCACATCCACACCGAGGACCTCATTCAGATTGGAATTGGCATCCGCATCCACAGCCAATACCGGGGTCTTTCTCTTGTCGCAGAGATACTGAATCAACAGACCGCAAAGAGTCGTTTTTCCAACGCCGCCTTTTCCGGCGACGGCAATTACATGTGCCATTGGAAGCACCTCCTAAAATCTATTCAAACAATCAGATCATCGTACGCATACCGGATGCGTTGATGATCTCTGCAACGTCTTTCCATTTGTTCAGAGCGTACAGATGAATACCGTTGATACCCAGTGCGCGGTACTCGTCGATCTGTTTGATCGTGTACTCGATACCGGCTTTCTTGAAGTCCGCTTTCTTCTGCTCCAGGGCATCGTCGAAGGGTTCTTTGTCGAACGGGTTCGGGAAGATCCAGTACTTGGAGATCAGACGGCTGAGCTCTCTCGGCATTACACAGCCGTTTCTGGACAGTGCCATGTTAATGGTAGCTGCCTGATCCAGGATCGGCATGATTCCTACGTCAATCGGCATGGTAACACCTGCTTTGTCGATAGCGTCCAGCCAGTATTTGAACTGCTCCATATCCCAGCAGAGCTGAGTCATGATGTAATCCGCGCCGTTGTCCTGTTTCTGTTTCAGAACAGCGATATCGGACTCCAGGCTTCTGCATGCGATATGACCTTCAGGGGAACCAGCTACAGCGATCTCGAATTTGTCGCCGAACTCTTTACGAACGAAAGCTACCAGATCAGTTGCATAGTTGAAATCTCCGCAGGTTGTGGTCTCTCCTCTCGGAATATCTCCGCGGAGAGCCAGCATATGATCAACGCCCTCATCCAGGTAAGTCTGCAGCTGCTCTTTGATACCTTCTTTGGTGTTTTTGATAACGGTGAAATGGGTTACAGGGATGGTGCCAGCTTTGATGATCTCCTGACATACCTCTCTGTTACGGCCTACATTTCCACCGCCTGCACCGTATGTACAGGAAATGTACTCCGGTTTGAACTCACAGAGTTTCTCAATGGTTCCCGGAAGGTTCTCCATTCCTTTATCGGTTTTCGGCGGGAACAGCTCAAAGGACAGAAGCTGTTTTTCTTTCATCATTTCAGATAATTTTGTCATTTCAGTTTATACCTCCTGTTTTTTTTATCTTAACCGACAGCCTTTATTCGGCGCAGTTAATGATCACTTTGCTGTTGGCCAGATCCACCATCTTGATGGTTCCGTCCAGCTGCCTTTCTTCTCCCATCACGTCAATAAGCGTGATGTGATTTCCATCCACAAGAATCTTGCTGACATACTGCAAAAGAATGCTGTCAGGCTCTTCCTGCTTCTTATAAACGGTTGCGAGACACATGGTTTTTCACCTCCATCCGCTGCCACAAACTACTTGTCTTCCTTTACCATGGAAAGGGCAAGACTTAAATAAAGATTACCCTTCTGGAACTCTGCAACGCCTTTTCTGATCTGCTCCGCAGCCTCAGGCATGCCGGCCTCCGCAATCTTGCCAGCCATCTCATCCAGCTCCCTGGCATGGCTTTCATTATGATTCAGCATATAGCCAAGAAGAGCTGTAAGCTGTGCTTTCGGGTCCTGAGCCGCCCCGCTGCAGCCGCTGCAGCCGGTGTCACAGCTTCCCTCGCATCCATGCTCATGGTCATGATGGTGATCATCTTCATGGCCATGTTCATGCGTGTGAGGATGGGTGTGTGTATGGCCATCCTCATGACTGTGCTCATGGGTATGTTCAGCGCCGTGAGGAATAATGTTTCCATTCTCATCTTTCAAAAGATGCATGTTGACTACCTCCTTTTATATCGTTAAAAAAAAGACATACTAAGTATGTAAACTTCATTTGGAATTTATTATAGCATAAAATATTGTGATTCTCAACAATGTGAATTGTATTTTTTTTCGTAATTCTGGAACTTCTGCTGGATTTTCTCCGTCTTATGCGAGCAGTTGTCGTTCTGTGACGGATTCTTTTTTTACTGTATTCTGACAACGTATTCCCGTATCAGAACAAAGAAAAAGCAGGTCCCATCAAAGGGATGCCTGCCATTCTTTCGTCTCGCCCATAAAGTAAAGTTCTGCGCCGATCCGGTCGCAGTTTTCAGCCACCTCAAAGACCGTGCTTTTCGTTCCTTTTTCCTTCCAGGGGAGAATAGAAAGCCTGTAAAGACTCAAAGGATCATCGGAATCAAAACGCTCAGACAGGGTCGTAATGCCGCCGAAATCATAGGTGGAACGAGTGCTGGAAAGATCCGTAAGATAAAGTTCCATATCCGAGGCCTGCAGATAATCCCGATCGTTGTTGACAAAATCCTGAGTGATCTGATAAAACACGGAACCACTCTCCGCTTCCTCGCCCCGGTACTGGTTTCCGATCCGTTCAATCACAGGTGCAGCATAGGTGGACTTTGTGGCCGTCTCGTCGAGTTCTTTCTTTTTCCATACAGCCTCTGCGCTTACGGCTGTCTCCGAAGCTGCCTCCTCATCTTCCAGCGGCAGCGTCACCTCATAGATCACCGGCAGGTCCGCCCCGTCCTTTCGGAAGCTTAAGCTTAACTGAACTGTTCCGCTCTCCCGCTCCCCGGAAAAATCTCCCACGAAAATCAGGGATTTATCTTCGTCGGAATAGGCGTTATTCAGCGTCCCGATTCCCTCGACGCCATAAGTGTCTTCCATAACATAGGCCGGAACTGCATCCAGATAGAGCCCATTGTTGGCAACATAGCATTTGAGATCGTACTCCTGGGCGATTTCCTGGGTGGTCTCCGGCAGGCTTTCTACGATCTGCCGATAGGGGATCACCAGAAATTCCTCGTCATCCGTATAGAGCTCATAGGCAGAGCCAAAGGTCAGCATTCTGCCGCCCACAGCTTTTTTCTCCGTATAGGTAATCTCATCTGTATGCTTCAAACCGGAGAGGGAACCTTTCTCAGCAAAATATTCCCTGTAAATTTTCATGCAGAACTGCTCGATCTCCGTACTGTATTCCGAGCAGACTCCGATGGCCACACAGAAGAGCAGGGCAAGAATGCCGCCTGCTTTGGATTTTTTCTTTTTCTTCTCTTTTTTCGCGGTCTTTTTGTCATGATCACAGTAGGGAACGGTCTTTCCGTCTTTCACGGTGGTCTCCAGATAGGGATTGCTGAGACGCTGCTGAAATTCTTTCTGTTTCTTTGCGTTATTCCTGGAACGCTTTCGAGACACAGTCTCATCCATTCCGAAAAACTCGCTCATATCTCCAGCGGACATCACAGGCGGGTGATATTCTTCCTCAAAGCCTCCTGCGTTCTCGCCCATAACGGTCTTCATCTCGTCCTTGCCGTCCGGCCGGTTGTAGGCGGCACATTTCGGACAGATGCCGTAGTAGGTATCGTAATCGAAGTTGGTCTTACATCTTCTGCACTTCATAAACCTTCCCCCTTGTCTTCCGGTTTCTTTCAATATAAAGAAAGCATCGCTACTTTTATGATAATCGAAATTCACAAAAATAGCAATGCTTTTGTTTATGCCAGCATCATCCGGTCGTTGGCGAACTCGCCGCCGCTGGCCTGCTCGAATTTTTCCAGAAGGTCGGATACCTGAAGTTTTTTCTTCTCCTCGCCGGAGACGTCGTAGATGATTTTTCCCTCATGCATCATGATGAGGCGGTTGCCCAGACGGATGGCATCTTTCATATTATGTGTGACCATAATTGCCGACAGAGACTGTTCCTCAATGATATTTTCCGTTACATCAAGCACCTTTGCTGCCGTCTTCGGGTCAAGTGCCGCCGTGTGTTCATCCAGAAGTAGAAGTTCCGGACGGATCAGAGAAGCCATAAGAAGAGTCAGTGCCTGACGCTGTCCTCCGGAAAGCAGACCTACCTTTGAGGTCATCCGTTCCTCCAGACCAAGACCCAGCACTTTCAGCTTTTCATAAAAAAGCTCTTTTTCATCCTTTGTGATGCCCCAGGCAAGCCCTCTCTTTTTTCCTCTGCGGTATGCAAGAGCCAGATTCTCCTGAATCTCCATATTAGCGGCCGTTCCCATCATCGGATCCTGGAATACACGGCTGATATATTTCGCCCTTTTATATTCCGGTTCCCTGGTCAGGTCTCTCCCGTTCAAGACCACCTTTCCTTTATCGATCGAGTAAACGCCTGCGATCATATTCAGCATAGTGGATTTTCCTGCTCCGTTTCCACCGATGACGGTCACGAAGTCTTTGGAGTTCATGTTCAGATTCACTCCTGTCAATGCCTTTTTTTCATTCACCGTACCAGCATTAAAAGTTTTCTGTACATTTTCAAGAAGAAGCATCAGGATCTTGCCCCCTTTCCGTTTTTCACCTGAAGAAGTCGCGGCACAGAGAGAGCTACGGCAACAAGGATCGCTGTCAAAAGCTTCAGATCACTGGAGCGCATACCAAGCTGAAGGACAATGGCTACGATCATACGATATACGATAGAACCGACAATAATACCGGTAAGACGCCATTTAAAGCTGGTCGCTTTTGCAAAAAGAACTTCACCGATAACGATCGATGCCAGCCCGATCACAATGGCACCGGTACCGGATCCCACATCGGCCACTTTCTGGTTCTGGGCTACCAGGGAACCGGAAAGTGCAATAAAACCATTACTCAAAGCCAGAGCAACCAGTTTCATATGATCCGTATTGACACCAAGTGCACGAATCATTTTTTCATTGTTTCCGGTAGCACGGATGGCGCTTCCAAGCTCTGTTCCAAAAAACCAGTAAAGGGCCGCAACAGAGAGAACGCAGAAAATAACGCCGATACAGGCAGCGATCACTGTTGTGGTCTGGCTCATGGTCCGTATGGATTCCGGAAGTAACTTCTGCACAAGAGTCACCATGCTCTCTACGCCTTCTTCCCGGACATTGATCGGAAGGTTTGCCTTGTCAGACATGATCCGGAGGTTAATCGAATAAAGAGAGATCATGGAAAGGATACCTGCCAGGATCGGTGGGATCTTAAGCTTTGTGTTCAGAAGTCCCGTAACGGTTCCTGCGATCGCCCCTCCAAGGAAACCGAAGATCAGGCTGATGAAAGGATTCATATGATAAGTTACCGTCATTACCGCACTGATACAGGCACCCATGGCAAAACTTCCCTCACAGGTCAGATCTGCAAAGTCCAGAAGACGAAATGTGATATAAACGCCCAGTGCAAGCATTGCCCAGAGCATTCCCTGGGCAATGGCACTGAACATGGCTAATAATACGCTCATGTAAACCTCCAAAAGGTATATTCAGTTATTATTCTGCAGCAGATGCTGTTTCTGTCTCATCTGCCGTCTCTGAGGAAGCTTCCGTTTCCGCTTCCTCGGAATCCTGAAGGAACTCCTCCGGGATCTCAATGCCAATTTCAGCTGCCGTATCCTCATTTACCGTGTAGGTATAGGAATCCTCCGGGCAGTATTCAATAGGCATGGTTGCCGGATCTGCACCTTCCAGAATCTCTGCTGCCTGTTTTCCGGTCAGAACACCAAGATCAAAGTAATTGATTCCGTTGGTGATGAGTCCTCCATTTTCTACCATTCCGCTCTCACCACAGATTGTCGGGATCTTTGCCTGGTTTGCAACCATGGAAACCGTCGGCATATTGGAGGCAAGCAGATTATCTGTAGGAATATAGAGTGCATCGATCTTTCCGACCATAGACTCTACTACCTGCTGAATTTCAGAGCTCTGAGAAACCGTATAAGTCTCCATCGTGTAACCAAGCTTCTCTCCTGCTTCAATAGCCATATCCGCCTGAAGTTTGGAATTGGTCTCACTGGAGGTATAGAAAACGCCTACCGTTTTTGCATCAGGAACCAGTTTCTGGATCATTTCGATCTGAGAAGCTACCGGTGTCAGATCGGAAGTACCGGTGATATTTGCTCCCGGAGCCTCATTGCTGTCAACCAGTCCGGAAGCAGCCGGATCGGTGACTGCGGAAATCAGAATCGGGGTGTCGGTGATCTCATTGGCACAGGCCTGAGCCGCCGGAGTAGCGATAGCGAAGACAAGGTCGCAGCCGTCGTTTTTCAGCTTGGCAGCGATGGTGGCACAGTTGGACTGGTCACCCTGGGCATTGTTCATATCGATCTCCAGGTTCTTGCCCTCCTCGTAGCCGGCTTCCTTCAGGCCTTCCACGAAACCATTGTAGGCTGCATCCAGAGCGTCGTGCTCCATGAGCTGGCAGACACCGATCTTGTAGGTCTTCTCTTCATCTGCGGAAGCAGTAATCGTCATTGTAGATACACAGAGTCCCAGACTTAATAACAAAGCAAGTTTCTTTTTCATAATATCTTCTCCTTTACCTCTTCAATCTATCGATGCTTTAACGCTTTTATGCTTTAAAGTCTCAAGTTATCTGTACTATACACCCTCTGTATCAAAAAAGCAACTGTTTTTTGCAAAAAAATCCCCCATCCGGTAGCAGTAAACCGGACAAGGGGATTTCAACTCTTTAAGCCTCCCAGACGAGAGTACTGTTTTCTACTTTTTTGTCTCTGAGCATGAGCTCGGCCACAGCCTCCTTCGCGCTCTTGTTCTCAAAGAGGACTTTGTTGACCTGCTCCACAATGGGCATTTCCACCTCGTACTTGACAGCAAGCTCCATAGCGGCTTTGGCGGAATAGACGCCCTCCACCACCATCTTGACTTCTTTCATGGCCTCGTCCATCGTGTAGCCTTGGCCGATCAGATAACCGGCTTTCCGGTTCCGGCTGTGGCGGCTGGCACAGGTAACGATGAGGTCGCCGATGCCGGTAAGCCCGTTAAAAGTCTCAACCTTCGCTCCCATGGCCACTCCAAGACGGGTGATTTCGGCGATACCTCTGGTAATCAGAGCCGCTTTCGTGTTGTCGCCGTAGCCCAGACCGTCCGCCGCTCCTGCTGCCAGAGCAATGACGTTCTTAAGGGAACCGCCCAGCTCCACGCCCAGGATATCCGGGTTTGTGTAGACACGGAAGACGGGGCTCATGAAGATCTCCTGTAAATACTCTGCCACGGCTTTCTTATGAGCGCTGACAACGATATTCGTCGGGAGGCCGATGCCTACCTCCTCCGCATGGCTGGGACCGGACATCACTGCCACCTCCGCTTCGGGAAGCTCCTCCTCGATGATCTCGGAGAGAGTCAGCATCGTATGTTCCTCAATACCCTTGGCCACGTTGACGATAAGCTGGCCGGGCTTTAAGAAGGCTTTCATGGAGCGGGCGGTGCTTCTGGTAAAAGCAGAAGGAACTGCCAGAACCAGCACATCCTTGTCCGTCATGGCCTTCTTGAGATCATTGGTGATCTCGATCTTCTCCGGAAGGATCACGCCGGGAAGTTTCGTCTCGTGCTGCCGTTTCGTCCGGAGCATTTCCACTTCATCCTTCATGATGGACCAGATCGTCACCTCATGTCCGTTTTTATCGCACAGGAGCGCCAGGGCCGTTCCCCAGCTTCCCGCACCGATCATACCGATCTTTGCCATAATCGATACCTCCGTTATTTTTTATTCTTGCTGCTGGAAAGATAAGTCTTTCTCTCCTCTCCGTGAAGGAGACGGACGATATTTCCTCTGTGTTTCCAGTAAGCCATGACCGTCAGAAAGGCCGTCACAACATAAAGCTCACAGAGAAGCGGCTGGCTCATGGCAAAATGGCCCGTCTGTCCCAGCACCAGCACCTCGATCATGATCCCGGCGTAAACCAGAAGGGAGCCTAAGGACACATAATGGGTGGTAAAAAAGATGCCGAAAAAGGTAATAATACCTAAAACTGACATGATGGGGTCAAAGGATAAAACGAGACCCGCCGTAGCCGCAATGCCTTTTCCGCCGTGAAACTGGAGATAAAAGGGGAAATTGTGTCCCAGGATCGTTCCCGCCGCCGCATACATCTTGAGAAGAGGAAGCATTTCGCTGTGACTTTTTCCAAAAAGCAGACATACAAGGCCTACGGCCAGCATACATTTCACGCAGTCGCCAAAGAAGGTGATGAGGCCGGCTTTGGTGCCGAGCGTTCTCATCATATTGGTGGTGCCTGCGTTGCCGCTGCCGTAATTGCGGATATCGATGCCGTGGGCCTTTCCGTAAATATAGCTGGTCTGAAAGAGACCGAAGAGATAACCGATGGCCAGACAGCCGACTCGAACCCACATACTCATCTCTCCTTTTCCTGTCTCTCCCGGATAATGAATTTCAGGGAAGTTCCCTGGAAGCCAAAGGTATCCCGGATCTTATTTTCCAGATAACGCACATAAGAGAAGTGCATCAGCTCTTTGTCGTTTACAAAGATCACGAAGGTGGGCGGTTTTACCGCTACCTGGGTAATATAGAAGAGTTTCAGGCGTTTTCCTTTGTCTGAAGGCGGCTGCTGAAGAGCCACGGCCTCGGTCATAATCTCGTTGAGCACACCGGTCTGTACCCGAAGAGTCTGGTTTTCCAGAACCATATCGATCTTCTCGAAAAGTTTCGGCAGACGCTGCCCTGTCTCTGCGGAGATAAACATGATCTCTGCGTAGGGCATAAAGGAAAGAGTGTTACGGATCTCATTCGTGTACTTGTAGATAGTCTTGTCGTTTTTCTCCACAGCGTCCCATTTGTTGACGGCAATGATGATACCTTTTCCTCTCTCGTGAGCGATACCGGCAATTTTCGCATCCTGTTCGGTGACACCCTCGGTGGCGTCGATGACTACGACTACCACATCAGCTCTGTCAACGGCCGTTACCGTACGGATGATACTGTAGCGCTCCAGCTCTTCTTTAATCTTGTTCTTCCGGCGAAGACCTGCGGTGTCGATAAACACATAGGGCTTCTTGTTCCAGACGATCTCCGTATCGATGGCGTCACGGGTGGTTCCGGCCACGTTGGAAACGATGACACGGTTCTCACCGATAAGCTTATTTATAATAGAAGATTTACCTACGTTCGGTTTTCCTACGACTGCGATGCGCGGGCGCTCGTCCTCAGCCTCTTCCAGCTGATCCTCATCGAAGTGTTTGACCACCTCGTCCAGCATATCACCGATACCCAGCTGGGAAGCGGCGGAAACCGGGATCGGATCGCCGATGCCGAGGTTGTAGAACTCGTAGACATCAGTCATGAATTTCTTGAAGCTGTCCACTTTATTTACCACGAGAAGCACCGGTTTGTGGGAGCGGCGGAGCATATCTGCCACCTTGGCATCCGCATCCACCAGGCCCTGGCGCACATCCGTGATAAAAATAATGACATCCGCCGTATCAATGGCGATCTGCGCCTGCTCTCTCATCTGGGAGAGAATGATATCCTTGCTCTCCGGCTCGATTCCTCCGGTATCAATCAATGTAAATTTATGATTCAGCCATTCCACGTCCGCATAAATACGGTCTCTGGTCACACCGGGCGTATCTTTTACGATGGAGATCTGCTCTCCCGCCAGCGCATTAAAAAGGGTGGATTTTCCCACATTGGGTCTTCCAACGATTGCTACTACTGGTTTACTCATATTTATTCACCTCACCTATCTGGGAATGACGGACCTCTCCGTCTTCCATTAAAAGGGCTTCCACAAAAGCCCGACCGCTTGATTTTACAATATTCACCGGCGTTTGTAAAGCAGTTTCCAGATCGCCTACCCGGTAGTCGTCCAGGAAAAGATCCTCGTCGCTCTTCACAATCGTGCTCGGAAGAAGCAGCCGCTCGCCCAGATTTTTCTCCAGAAGCTGTTCCTTCAGGTCCTGGAAAGTCAGAAGACCGGCCACAGTGATCCGCTCCCCGAAAAAATGGTTGACGATCGGATAAACTTCTGTGTAGACATTGGGGTATTTTTCCTGCACCCGGTCTGCCAGCTGCCTTAAGACCGGAGCCGCCGAATAGCCGGTGGCGATGGAAATTGTATGAGAAATGCTCTCGTCCTTTTCCCTCAGCGCCAGTTCCTCTTCCACCTCATCGATCAGGGAACGAAGCATGCCCACGCCGTTTTCATACTGGATGTAGCCGTCGTAGCGCTCTGCCTCCGGGAGCTCCCGTTCCGCCAGAAGATACCACTCATCCCCGGCATGAATTCCGTGAATACCGTATTTTTCATAAAAAATCTTCTGATAGTGCTCGATCATATCCAGCACTTCACCTGCGTCTTCCTTATTAAAAGGCTCCAGCGAATAAAGGCCCTCGCGGAACTTCGTAAGGCCCACAGGCACCACGGAGACGCTCTGAAGCACCGGCATATATTTTCCCAGGGCTTCAATGCTGTAGCGGAGCTCCTCCCCGTCGTTGACACCCTTGCAGAGAACGATCTGGCCGTTCATCTCGATGCCGTTTTCATAGAGCCGGTCCACTTTTTTCAGCGCTTCCCCGGCGAAACGGTTGTGGAGCATCTGACAGCGGAGCTTCGGATTCATCGCCTGGAAGGACACGTTGATGGGACCCAGATGATAGCGGATGATCCGGTCGATGTCGTGCTCGCTCATGTTGGTCAGGGTCACATAGTTTCCCTGGAGGAAAGAAAGGCGGGAATCGTCGTCCTTAAAATAGAGTGTTTCCCGCATGCCAGGCGGCATCTGGTCAATAAAACAAAAAATACATTTATTATGACAGGAGCGGTAATCATCCATGAGGCCGTTCTCAAATTCCATTCCGAGATCATCCTCAAACTCCTTCTCGATCTCCAGCTCCCACTGTTCCCCGTCGGGTTTCTCAATCAGTACGGTCAGGTATTCTTCATTGATCAGGTAATGATAATCGAAGATATCCTCGATCTCCTGATCGTTGACGGCCAGCAAAAAATCCCCGGGTTCAATCCCCAGTTCCTCCGCGATGCTGCCCGGTTCTACCGTACTCACCTTATGGCGGTGGTCTTTTTTCTTCATGTTGTTTTCTCCTTTGCTCTCATTATCATACTAAATCACGCTGTAAAATGCAATGATTACCCTCATGAAATTTATATTTTCCTTGACTCGCCCTGGCTGCAATGTTAAGATGATGTGAGATTATGTAAAATTATGTAAAACTTTATATTTTTTGTGGAGGACTGTCATGCCTAATTTTGAACCGCTTCAAAATTCCATTCCTATTGCACCTTTAAAGCTGGCTTCTCTGGAGGGATGCCGCGATTTCGCGAATCTGGTGGACAAACACCTGAGCGATTTCCGTCACGAAAATCCCAGTCACACCAAAGATTCCATCGCTTACAGAGGCTATCTGGAGGATTCCTACCTGATCGACTGCTGCTGCCCGCGTTTCGGTTCCGGCGAAGCCAAAGGAATCCTGAAACAATCCGTAAGAGGCGTGGATCTTTTTATCCTTGCCGATGTGCTGAACTACAGCCTGACTTACACGGTCTGCGGTTACGAAAACCATATGTCTCCGGACAACCACTATCAGGATCTGAAGCGTATCATTTCCGCAGCAAACGGAAAAGCGCGCCGTATCAATGTGATCATGCCCTTTCTCTATGAGGGACGCCAGCACAAGCGCAGCAAACGGGAATCTCTCGACTGTGCCCTGGCTCTGCAGGAACTGACCCGGATGGGCGTTTCCAACATCATCACCTTCGACGCTCACGACCCCAGAGTCCAGAACTCCATCCCGCTTCAGGGCTTCGACACCTTCATGCCGACCTACCAGTTCCTGAAAGCGCTGACCAAGTCCGTTCCTGATTTCCGGATCGACAACGAACACCTGATGATCATCAGCCCGGACGAGGGAGCTATGGGACGCGCCGTTTACTTCGCCAACATCCTCGGCGTGGATATGGGTATGTTCTACAAGAGAAGAGATTACTCCACCGTTGTCAACGGCAAAAACCCCATCGTTGCCCACGAGTTCCTGGGTGATTCCGTGGAAGGAAAAGATGTGATCATCATCGACGATATGATCTCCTCCGGCGAGAGTATGCTGGACGTTGCCAAACAGCTGAAAGACCGGAAAGCCGGCCGCGTCTTCGTCTGCACCACCTTCGGTCTTTTCACCGACGGCCTGGAGAAATTCGACGAATACTACGAGAAAGGCTATATCTCCAAAGTTGTCACCACAAACCTCCACTACAGACGGCCGGAGCTTCTGACCCGTCCGTACTATGAAGAGGCTGATATGAGCAAGTTCCTGGCCAGCATCATTGATTCCATGAACCATGACGTCTCCATCAACCATGTACAGTCCCCGACAGAGAAGATCCACAAGCTGCTGGCTTCCTATCAGCCTGTTAAATAAGGATTGATACTTTTCTGCAAAAGTGTTAGTATAAAAGTACCTGAAATGCTCCCTGTAAGCGTCATTATGCAGGGAGCATTTTCTGTGTAAATAACAGGAGGAAAATGTGATGAACGAATACAGAATGGGTACAAAATGCGTACAGGCCGGTTACAAACCGGGAAACGGGGAGCCGCGGCAGATCCCCATCATCCAGTCCACGACTTTCAAATATGATACCAGCGAGGACATGGGAAAACTCTTTGATCTGGAGGCTTCCGGATATTTCTATTCCAGACTCCAGAACCCCACCAATGACCATGTGGCAGCCAAGATCGCAGCCATGGAGGGCGGCACGGCAGCCATGCTTACCTCTTCCGGTCAGGCAGCTAATTTTCTGGCTCTCTTCAATATCTGTGAGTGCGGCGACCATATCGTGGCCTCCTCTTCCATCTACGGCGGAACCTTCAACCTGATTTCCGTCACGATGGCAAAAATGGGAATCACCGCAACTTTCGTTTCCCCGGATGCCACCGAGGAAGAACTGAATGCAGCTTTCCGTCCCAACACCAAAGCCATGTTCGGCGAGACCATCGCCAATCCGGCCCTGACGGTTCTCGATATTGAACTTTTTGCCAAAGTGGCCCATGCTCACGGCGTTCCCCTCATTGTGGATAATACCTTCCCCACTCCCGTAAACTGCCGTCCCTTTGAGTGGGGCGCTGATATCGTGACCCATTCCACCACCAAATACATGGACGGCCACGGAGCAGCTTTAGGCGGAGCTATTGTGGACCACGGTGTCTTCGACTGGATGGCCCATGCAGACAAATATCCGGGACTCTGCACACCGGATGAGAGCTATCACGGAATCACCTATGCGGAAAAATTCGGAAAAGAGGGCGCTTTCATCACCAAATGTACCGCCCAGCTCATGCGCGACTTCGGTTCCATGCAGTCCCCGAATAACGCTTTCATCCTGAATCTGGGTCTGGAATCTCTCCATGTCCGTATGCCGAAGCATGTGGAAAACGGCCAGGCGGTAGCCGAGTTCCTGGAGAAACATCCGAAGGTTGCCTATGTAAACTATTCCGGTCTCCCCTCCAACAAATACTACGAGAGAGCCCAGAAATATCTGCCCAACGGCGGCTGCGGCGTTGTCTCCTTCGGCCTCAAGGGCGGCCGGAAAGCAGCTTCCACCTTCATGCAGAACTTAAGACTCGGAGCCATCGAGACTCATGTGGCTGACGCCAGAACCTGCTGTCTGAATCCCGCCACCTCCACGCACCGCCAGATGACCGACGAACAGCTCGTCGAGGCAGGCGTTCCCGCAGAGCTGATCCGCATCAGCCTGGGCCTAGAAGACAAAGAGGATCTCATCGCCGATATCTCCAACGCACTGGACGCTATCCAGTAAAAAAATCCGCCGTACAGGGATTTTTCTTTCCCCGTACAGCGGATTTTTTATGCCCGTAAGCCTAAGAAACCGGCCAGATTTCCCCTTTTTCCGCCGGAAGCCCGGTGGGAAAAGAGAAGCTCCGGATTGCAGGCCGTACAAACATCCGTCACCGTGATATGCTCCGGCAGGATCCCGGCCTCCTCGAAGATCGACCGGTTAGCCTCCCAGAGATTCAGCTGATAGTGACCATTCTCCTTTCCATAGAAAAGCTTTGGCCAGAGCTCTTCGACGAAGTTTTCCCGGAAAAGCCCGATGACTTCCTCACTGACCTCGTAGCAATCCTGACAGATGGAAGGTCCCACCGCCGCCAGAATATCCTTCGGGTCGCTTCCAAACTCCCTCGTCATCGTCTCCACTGTGACTTTTCCGATCTTGCCCACGGTGCCGCGCCAGCCGGAATGGGAAAGGCCAATGCAATGACGTACCGGATCCATAAAGAAGAGCGGCACACAGTCCGCGTAAAAGGTCGCAAGAACCACCTCCGGCTCATTGGTCACAAGACCGTCCACATCCCGGTAACCCACCGGCCGAAGGAGCCCTCTGCCGCAGTCTTCCTTTCCCACCCGGCGGACGTTGGTCGTGTGGGTCTGCATGGAAAAGACCAGATTCTCCTCGGAAAATCCGATGCTCTCCGCCATCCGGCGAAAATTTTCCCGGACCCGCTCCGGCTCGTCTCCCCGGCTGAAGCTTAAATTCATGCTGGAAAGACAGCCCTCGCTCACACCGCCCAGACGGCTGGAAAAGCCATGCACGATTTCCGACAGCTTTTCGAAAGACGGAAACGTAAAATAGGGAACCTCTTTTTCTCCGTGCCAGGTCAGCACTTCTCTCTCTGATTTTCTTCGGATTTTCTTCATATGCGCTCTCCTTTTAACTGCCGCAGTCGAAGGCGTTCCGGATCAGCCGGATTCGTTCCTCCTCGATCCCGATCACATCAAACCGGCAGGGCAGATCTGCTTTCTCCTGATGCATGCAGAGATAATACTCTGCCACCCGGATGATTTTTCTCTGTTTTCTCCGATTCACAGCCTCCAGGGAATCCCCGTCTTTCAAGGAACTGCGGTATTTCACTTCGATGAACACCAGATAAGCTCCATCCCGGGCAATGAGGTCGATCTCGCCAAAGCGACAGCGGAAATTTGCTTCCAGAATCCGGTATCCTTTTTTCTTTAAATAAGCGGCGGCCTGCATTTCGTAGGCCGCCCCGATTTTCCGTTTGTTCAATTATATCCGTCAGGCTCTCCCGGCCAGTCCCCGCAGACTAGCAGAAATGGGTGATAAAGGTCTTCCGGTGGATAGGGGAAGGACCATATTTCTGAAGAGCCTCGATATGTACCTTGGAACCGTACCCCTTGTGGGAAGCAAAACCATACTCCGGCATGATCTTGTCATACTCGTACATGAGCCGGTCCCTGGTCACTTTCGCCAGAATACTGGCTGCCGCGATGGAAACGCTCTTGGCATCTCCCTTGATGATCGGAACCTGTGGAATCGCAATGCCCGGGATCCGTACGGCGTCGTTGAGAAGAATCCGGGGTGCTCTGGAAAGTTTGCCCACGGCCTCCCTCATGGCCTCGTAGGTAGCCTGAAGAATGTTGATCTCATCGATCCGGGCAGGGCCTACAATACCAACGGCGGCAGCTACGGCCTTCTCCATAATCTCATCATAGAGCTCTTCCCTCTTTTTCTCCGAGAGCTTCTTGGAATCGTTGAGTCCCAGAATCTCACAGTCCTTCGGAAGAATCACGGCTCCAGCCACCACCGGGCCGGCCAGAGGGCCTCTTCCTGCCTCATCAATGCCGCAGATCAGCTCATACTGGCCCTCGTATTCATGCTCGTACTGACGCATCGCTTCCAGGCGCTCCCTCTCTTTGTCGAGAGCGTCCAGTTTTTTCTCGTATTTTCCGATCAGATTTCTGACTCCGCTTCTCTCATCCTCCCAGTATGCCTCTATCAGCGCCGGAATCTCAGAAAAAGAAGCCGCCTCAAACTCCTTACGGATCTCCGCTATCTTTTTTTCCATTCGTTATCCTCTCTTCCTGGACAGAAAGCCAAACTCCGTGAGGGGCCAGACCCGAAAAACGGCTCTTCCCAGGATATCCTCCCGGCGGACGGCTCCCACCTCCGGCTCCCGGCTGTCTATGGAATCGTTCCGGTTGTCTCCCAGCACGAAATATTGATCCTCGCCGAGGAGAAACGGCTCTGCCGCCAGGCCCGGATCTTCTATTTTCCCATAGGAATCATCCCCGGGAAGGCGCTGGCCGTCAATATAGACTTCTCCCTTCCAGATCTCCACCGTCTCCCCGGGAAGACCGATGACCCGCTTGATATAATAGGTATTTTCTTTATATTTTGGTGGAAAAACCACAATCTCATACCGCTTCGGATCCCGAAATCGGTAACTGATCTTGTCCAGGATCAGATTTTCTTTGTCCTTCAATGTAGGGGACATGGACATGCCCTCCACCTCCGTGCGTTGCCCCACAAACTCTGTAAAAAACCAGGTCAGGAAAAAGACCAGACAGATACAGGCCAGCGCTCCGAAAAGCCTCCTCACTCTGTGCTTATTCATACTCTCCCACCGTTTCCTTGCGGCTTACGCCTCTTTTTCTTCCGGCAGCTCCAGTGTCAGTCTTCCCAGACGGCCGCTGCGGAAATCATCGATGAGGATTCCTGCAGCCTTGCTGTAATCCAGGCCTTTTCCTTTCAGAAGACAACCTCTCTTCTCTGCAATGGCTTCCAGCATAGCCAGCGGCGTCCCTTCTTCTTCGATCCCGTAACGCTCTGCCAGAATCCCCTTATATTCGGCAGAAAGGAAGGTGATGAGAGAGATCGCGAGCTCATCGATATTCAGGATCTCGTCCCGGATGGAGCCGATGAGGGCTAGTTTCAGGCCCACAGACTGGTCTTCAAATTTCGGCCAGAGGATTCCTGGGGTGTCCAGAAGCTCTGTGGTCTTATTTAAGCGAATCCACTGTTTTCCCTTGGTGACACCGGGCTTGTTTCCCGTCTTCGTGCAGGCCTTGCCCGCATAGCTGTTAATAAAGGTGGATTTTCCCACATTGGGGATTCCCACCACCATAGCCCGGACCGGACGGTTTTTGATTCCTCGTTTCAAATCCCGCTCGATTTTTTCCCGGCAGGCTTCCTTCACAACGCCGTCGATGGCCTTCATTCCCGCGCCGGTCCTGGCGTTCAGTTCCAGCACATAGAACCCTTTCTGCTGGAAATACTCGACCCAGCGGGCAGTCTTCGCCTTATCCGCCAGATCGCTCTTATTTAAAAGGATCAGCCTCGATTTATTTTTCGCCAGCTCGTCGATATCCGGATTCCGGCTGCTGAACGGCACTCTGGCATCCACCAGCTCGATGACAAGATCAATGAGCTTGATGTCCTCCTGCATCATCCGTCTGGCCTTGGTCATATGACCGGGGTACCACTGATAATTCATGCAATATCCTCTCGTTTCTTTTACTTTACTAAACCCATATGGTCGCTCGGGGAAAGAACAAACCATACTTTTCCCTCGATATTTTTGCCGCTGACAACGCCCACATCCGCATAACGGCTGTCTTCACTGTTGTTCCGGTTGTCACCCAGCACAAAATACTGATTTGTACCCAGGGTAATTGGCTCCTCCGCGAGCCCCGCGTCTGTCATTGCCGGGTAATCCTTTTTCTCCAGATAGATCTCTCCATCAATATAGATCATCCCATCCTTGATCTGGATAGTCTCCCCGGGAACTCCCAGGATCCGTTTGATGGAGGAAGCTCCTTCCCGGTTTCCGTTCAGCTGAAATGCGATCACATCATTCCTTTTGGGATTTCCAAGCTTATATGATAATCCGTCCAAAAGTACCGCGTCTCCGCCCTCGATGGTCGTACTCATGGACTGACCGATACAGGCTCTCGTCTGTCCAAAGAAATAGACCAGTACAAAGGCGAACAGCACGACGATGACGATCTGGAAGACCCAGAGAAAAATCTGCTGGGGAATACTTCGTTTCTTCTTCGCCATAATGTTCCCTCATAACAAACAAGGGACAACTACTACTGTAATTGTCCCTGGTCCATTTTTTATTTTACTAATTCTTTTACCTTTGCGCTCTTGCCGACACGCTGTCTCAGATAATTCAGTTTTGCACGTCTTACACGACCGCGTCTTACAACTTCAACCTTCTCAACGTTCGGGGAATGTAAAGGCCAGGTCTTCTCAACGCCGATGCCGTTGGAATTCTTACGAACAGTGAAGGTAGCTCTTACGCTTCCGCCCTGTTTCTTTAAAACAGTACCTTCGAATACCTGGATACGCTCACGGTTTCCCTCTTTGATCTTAGCGTATACCTTAACGGTATCTCCTACGTTGAACTGGGGTGCATCTTCACGGAGCTGAGCAGCTTCGATGTTTTTGATAATATCGTTCATTGTGTTCCTCCTTATTATTCGGATGTTCTTAATACAATTCTTGTAACAGAGGACCATCTCTTACTCACAACATTTAATACTTTATCATAACTTTCTGTAAAATGCAAGCGGTTTTTGCCATTATTTTACGCGGCTGAAGAGATGGAAATAGGAACAGTACAGCGTTCCTGTCCGGAGGGTCGCTTCGCTGACCCAGTCGCCGTTGATCGTGGTCGGTCGTTTGTTGTAAATGGCAGAATCCAGTACGAGGAAACTGTTGTCGCTCTCCCGATACCCGGCGATCGCAATATAATGACCGGGCACCAGAGCCACAGCCGTACCGCCATTTTTGAGATGCTTCTTTAAAGAAGCCGTGTCATAGATCTTACCATCCCATTTAAAGTGATAGAAAACTCCATTGGTCCGGGCAAAATCGGCATAAAGTGTATCCGCAGTTCCCTGCATATAGAAATAATGACCGTGGGAATTGGAGTACCGGGCCAGTACGGTCGGATCAATATACTCTCCGTTCAGGGCGTAGATCGCATTTACAAAGGATACCACGCCGCAGCCAGAGCTGGAAATGGTCCGTACCGGATTGCCATCACAGTAGGTGTTTCCGCCCCATTTGGGATCATACTGGGAAAAGACCGTGTTCTTTCTCTCCGCATTCTTCACCGTCGTTTTGGTAAATACCCAGTTCTGAAGCGAGCTGGTCCGGGCATATCTCCGCTCGAAAATTCCCTTTCCGGAGACAAAGGCGATACCCTTCTGGCTCTTCACCTCACGGAGGGCAAAATAGCGGCCGTATCTTGTGAAGGTCCAGAGTGTCTTGTCTGAAACGGCAGCAAGCTTCCCATCCTTAAGGCCCAGATAAAGCTCTGTTCCATAGGGTGAAATGGTATACTGATTATTCTCCACATGCTTCAGTGTATACAGCTGATTCTCTTTTCCCGTGGTTTTCCGGAGAAGGGCAGTTCCTTTGGCCGTATCTGCCGTCAGGGAAAAGCGGTTTCTCTCGCGGGCGCGGATTGTGTAGGTGCCGTCTGCCAGAAGCTGCTCCGTCGTATCCATGGAGAGACGGATTTTTCCATAGTCTGTCTTGGGAATCCAGCCCAGATAATAGCGGCCGTTCAGATAAAAGGTCATCTGATACCAGGAACCACTCTCTCCCACGGTGGAACCGCCCGTATAAAGCGGTATGGACTGATAATACATGGAAGTCGATTTTGCCTGGTAGAGCGTCAGATTCTGATTGGCAAAAGACTGTACGGCCTTAAAATCCTGCGTGAAGAAAAAGGTATTTCTCTTTACCCAGCCCTTGATGATCTTCGTTCCCTCTTTGCAGGTGACGTAGAGAGACTGTTTGGTCTTGTCATACTTCAGAATCGAAAACTCACGGTAAGTCAGCGTCGTGAGCTTCTTCTTTCTCGCCGCGTCGGTGTAAACAATGGTCTTTCTGGCCCGGGACAGAGGATAACCCATCAGAGGATGGGCCGCCGACATGGCCGCCGGATAAGCGGCCTGAACCCGGGGCTCAAAAGAAAGAGACAGCGCCAGAAACAACAGCAGAAAACCACAGGTTACTCTCTTTTTCATATTCTCTCCTTACCCCTTTTTCAATGAAGTCAAAAACTTTTTTTCTTTTTCCGTTAAATTGGCGTCCTCAAGAAGATCCGGCCGCCGTTCCAGTGTCCGTTTGATGGACTCCTCCCGCCGCCATTTTTCCACATTGGCATGATGACCGGAAAGCAGCACCGGCGGAACCGCCTTGTCTCTCCAGACCTCCGGGCGGCTGTACTGGGGATATTCCAGCAGGTTATCATGAAAGGACTCGATTGTGCCGGACTCGCCGTTGCTCAAAACCCCGGGGACCATACGGGAAATGGCATCGATCATGACCATAGCCGGAAGCTCTCCTCCTGTCAGGACATAATCGCCGATGGAAACGTAGTCCGTCACCACTTCCTCCAGGACACGCTCATCGATCCCCTCGTAGTGGCCACAGAGAAAGACAAGATCCTCCTCTTTCGCAAAATCCACCGCCATCTCCTGACGGAAGACCCTTCCCTGGGGTGTCAGGTAGATCACCCGTGGCTTATGGCTCATGCGTTCTTCCAGGTCCTTCACTGCCGCATAGACAGGCTCTGCCTGCATGACCATGCCGGCTCCGCCGCCATAGGGATAATCGTCCACTTTTCCGTAACGGTTTCCTGCATAATCCCGGATATTCACGGCCTCCAGGCTTAAGATTCCTTTCTCGATGGCCCGGCCGATGATGCTGGTATTCAGACCCTGAAGGATCATTTCCGGAAACAAAGTCAGTACATGATAGTTCATAAATCCAACAGTCCTTCCAGTATGTGTACTTTCATCTCGCCTTTTTCAAGGTCCACGGAAAGAATACAGTCTTTGATGGCCGGAAGGAGGATCTCCTTTCCGTTTTCGTCTGTGACCTGATAGACATCGTTAGCCCCGGTTTCCAGGACATCAGTAAGCTCTCCGAGCACCTTGTCCTCATCGGTGATAACCCTGAGGCCGATGAGATCTGCGATGAAATATTCATCCTCTTCCAGCGGAACTGCCTGGTCTCTCGTCACCAGAAGGCACTTCTTGCGGAAGGGCTCCACATCGTTGATATTGTCAAATTCCTTGAATTTCAGGATCACAAACTGTTTAAAAAATTTTACGCTGGAAATGGTCAGGAGCTTTTTCTCTCTGCCCGTATCCAGATACACGGTCTCAAGATCCAGAAAACGCTCCGGATCATCCGTTGTCGGGAAAACTTTTACCTCTCCCCGGATTCCATGGGTGGCCGTGATCACGCCCACCTGTAAAAAATCTTCCATTTATTCACCTCAGTCGATTCCGTAAAGACGTTTGTAAAGGGCCGGTCTGCGGTTTCCGTAAACGATTCGTTTGATGGTAATGCCACCTTCCGGATAAGTTTTTCCATAATGACCGGAAGCGTTGATCATCAGATTGTTGCCGATGTAGACGCCGACATGATCGATCGGGCCGCTGGTATCATATTTCAGATAGAATACCAGATCGCCAGGTTTCAGATCCCTGTAAGAAACCGGTCTGGATACGCTCTGCAGCCAATCCGTATGAGGATAAGGCATAGCTTTTCCGGCTGCCTCATAAATCTGCTTTGTAAAGGTCGCACAGTCGATGCCATTCGTGATGGAGCTTCCGCCCAGAATGAAACGGGTACCCAGATATTTGTAACCGTAGCTGATGGCTGTCCGTACCGTACTGTTGGGAGAAGCATTGTTGATGTTTACAGCAGTCAGGGCAATATTTTTCGCATTCACATAGCCGGTCACCGGAACGCCGTTGGCCTGTTTATTGTTATGCAGGTAAACAGGAATCCAGGTGAGCTGCTTGTTCTTCATATTTCTGGTCTGATAGTTGACCCTGCTCATATTGACAACGATTCCGCCGCCCTTTTCCAGAGAACCATAGGTTCCGTTCTTAAAATTCGCCTGCTGGTAAACGTAGGCCCGGCTGGTGTCGGACTTGTTCCAGGCAATGATCTTATAGCCTCTTTTCGCATACTTCAGCGGTGTCGTCATGTTCAGTTTTGCCGCGCTGGCTCCCAGCGGCAGCAACATGAATACACTCATCAGCATCAGTACCAACAGAACTCCCTTTTTCTTTCCTTTCATAAAAAATCCCTCCACATTATAAAATAGTAATCTATATGGAAAAAACCCCGTTTTCACGAGGTTTTTTAGCTGTCACTGCAGGATATCTACAACGACTTTCTGGTCTTCCTTGGAAGCGGCGGCTTTCACCACGGCCCGGATGGCTTTCGCGATCCGACCCTGCTTTCCAATAACCTTTCCCATATCAGAGGGAGCAACCTTCAGTTCAAGAACTGTGGTTTTTCCACTCTGCTTCTCGGTCACAACGACTTCCTCGGGAAACTCAACAAGAGATTTCGCAATAACTTCTACAAGTTCTTTCATTTACATGCACCTCTCCAGTTAATTATTTCTCGATTCCGGCTACTTTAAGAAGTTTAGCAACAACGTCTGTCGGCTGTGCGCCGTTTGTCAGCCATTTCTTTGCCAGCTCCTCGTCGATTTTGAACTCGCTGGGATCTGTGTTCGGATTGTAGGTTCCGATCTCCTCGATAAATCTACCGTTTCTCGGGGATCTGGAATCAGCAACGATGATTCTATAGATAGGGTTCTTTTTCTGACCCATTCTTCTCAGTCTGATTTTTACTGCCATCTTTGATTCACCTCCTTAAGGTTTCCATTGATTATTTAAAAGGGAAGTCGAAACTTGCCTCTTTTAGCACTTTTGCTGTTCATCATACCGCCCATCTGTTTCATCATTTTGCGGGACTGTTCAAACTGTTTGACCAGCTTGTTCACCTCGCTGATGTCCACTCCTGCTCCGGTAGCGATACGCTTTTTCCGGGAAGGATTCAGAAGGTCGGGATTTGCTCTCTCCTTCGGTGTCATGGAGAGGATCATTGCCTCGATCTGAGCCATTTTCTTTTCGTCCATGGCATCCTCGATCTGCTTGAGCTGACCGCCGCCCATGCCCGGAAGCATTTCCAGCAGTTTTCTCATGCCGCCCATATTTTTCATCTGGTTCATACTCTCCAGATAATCGTCGAAGCCAAGCTGGGCTTTCTTGAGCTTCTGCTCCATACTTCTGGCTTTCTCTTCGTCGATATTGGCCTGAGCTTTCTCAATGAGACTCATCACATCGCCCATTCCAAGGATTCGAGAAGCCATTCGGTCGGGATAAAACTGTTCCAGATCGGAAAGCTTTTCACCCATACCCACATAGAGGATCGGTTTTCCGCAGGTGGCCTTAATGGAAAGGGCTGCACCGCCTCGGGTATCGCCGTCAAGCTTTGTCAGGATGACTCCGTCAATGCCAACCTTCTGATTGAAGGTATCTGCCACATTCACAGCGTCCTGTCCGGTCATGGCATCTACGACCAGTATTGTCTGATATACATCCACAGCTGCTTTGATGTTCTCAAGCTCTTCCATCATGGACTCGTCCACATGGAGACGGCCTGCCGTATCGAGGATCACAACGTTATATCCGTTGTTCCTTGCATGTTCAATAGCTGCTTTTGCGATATCTACGGGATTCTGTTTGTCTCCCATGGAGAAAACCTCGACACCGACTTTTTCTCCGTTGATTTCCAGCTGACGGATTGCTGCGGGACGGTAAACGTCGCAGGCTGCAAGTAAGGGCTTACGTCCTTTGCTTTTGAGCTTTGCCGCAATCTTTGCTGTCGTGGTGGTCTTACCTGCACCCTGAAGACCTGCCATCATGATGACAGTGATCTCATTTCCAGGCTTTAAGGCAATCTCCGTTGTCTCGGAACCCATAAGATTTACAAGTTCCTCGTTTACGATCTTGATCACCATCTGACCCGGATTCAGGCCATTCATCACATCCTGTCCGATCGCACGCTCCTGGACGTTCTTGATGAACTGTTTTACCACCTTGAAGCTGACATCCGCTTCCAGAAGAGCAAGCTTTACTTCTTTCAAAGCGATCTTTACATCGGCCTCAGTCAGGCGACCCTTGCTGCGCAGGTTTTTGAATACATTTTGAAGTTTTTCTGATAAGCTTTCAAATGCCATTATAACTCCTCCAGAATCTCATCCGCGATGCGCTTGATGTTGTCGGGACAATCCGTTGAACTCCGGATCTCCTGGACCTTCGTACGGATCTCCAGGAACCGCTCTACCAGATGAAGCTTTTCCTCATAATCAGAAAGGATCTTGTCGCAGCGCCGGATCATATCATGGACTCCCTGGCGGCTGATGCCGCGCTCCGCTGCTACCTCCGTACAGGAGTAATCATTGAGAACTACGTCCTCATAAATGCTCTGCTGATGTTCTGTGAGAAGCTCTCCATAAAAATCATAGAGCAGAGTTCGTTCTACAAATTTTTCCATCTCGAGTCACCTTTGCTATCATAACTGATGAGTTCCTTTTTGTCAAGTATTTTTTCTTGACAAGTTTCAAAAATTTTAACCATCTATTTTGCGGTACCGATCCACTCTCCCATTTCCACCTGGGTCTCGATGCCCTGAGCCGTGTTTTTCAGAAATTTCTCCCGGAAAGTTGCCTGGCCTTTCTGGACCAGCAGAAGGATCGTAGAACCGCCAAATTCAAACCTGCCTTTCTCGCTGCCCTTCTTCACATACCTGGGACCATGGTAGTTGCAGATCCGTCCTACCATCATCGCTCCCACCTCCATCTGGATCAGGGTGCCGAAGCGCTCTGTCTTGAGCAGGCAGTATTCTCTCGTATTCTCATGGTAGACAGGCACGGACTCCACAGCAATAGGATTTACCGTGTGAAGAATACCGGAAATCCGGATGTTTTCCGACTTTTCTCCGTCTGCCGGGTAGGAATACCGGTGGTAATCATCCACACAGAGCCGGAAGACGCAGGCATAACCGCCTTCATACCTTTTTGCCAGGGAAGGATTTTTAAGAATCCGCTCCAGCGTATAGACGCTGCCCTTGACGGCAAACTCCGCCGTCTCATCCAGTGGATAGATGGAAATTTTTCCGTCGCAGGGGCTTACCAGGTGAATGGGATCGCAGTCGATCATCCGCTCGGTGGGAAGGATCTCCCGGGTAAAAAAGTCGTTAAAAGAACGATAAGGCCTTTTGACATAAGGCCTCATATCCATGTGATTCTTTTCGATAAAGGGACGGATCAGGAAACGGGAAGCCCTCCTGTCCAGAAAGGCTCCTGCTGCTTTTGAAAACCCCGGCTGCGTCAGAACTTTCAAAAGAACCCGTCCGTAAAAAGAAGTATACAGTTTCTGAAGGAATCGGTCCTGACCGGAATCTTCCACTCTGATCGTTCCGTCCTTCCCCATACAGCGATGCACGGTCGGGGAAGCTGTCGTTTTCATTTTCTTCATATTTATTTCCTTAATAGATATGTAACAGTTTGCCAAGGATCACCAGACCTGCCACGATGAAGAAAGCCATGAGCTTGTTTCCCGGCTTCAGGACACGGATCTTGCTCACGAACAGGAAGGCCACGATGAACATTACCGCAATCAGAATCCGAAGATAAGCCGTGTGTCCGCAGTAGGGTCTTAAGAGATAAATCAGTGGGAAAATAATCGAAATCGAAGTCACCGGAAGGCCTTCATAACTCTTTCTCCGCTCTTCTGTCTCCTGCTGACGTCTCATCTCTTTTACATTAAAGTAACCCAGACGGATCACTGCTGCCAACACATAGACGCACATAGAGATCGTTCCCACAATGCCTCTCACACCCAGGGCGTAGGTTAAAAACGCCGGAAAAGCACCGAAGCAGAAAAGATCACAGAGCGAATCGATCTGGATACCAAAATTCTTCTGATCTTCAGTCCGGTCTTTCTTGGTTCTGGCCACCTTTCCATCCAGCATATCACAGATACCGGATACCACAAGACAGGCGATGGCATTTCCGAAACGGCCATCCAGAGCCTCCGTCATTCCCACGATAGAACTTAGAAGGCTCATATAAGTAAGCACTACCGTATAGTCGTAAAATCCTATAAACATTTTCTTTCTCCCTCTCTACATTTTCTTTGGTGTATTCCCCTGCTTCTGAAAAGATCTCCTTGCCAGATTGAAATGGGCGACAAAAGTGAGCACCGCACTGATGATGAGCAGCGCGTAATAGCTGATGCCGCGGCTTAAAAGCATACCCGGCAGGAGTTTCTCGCCGAAGACCGGCTCAAACATCGTCATAAAGAGCCCCTCGCTGACTCCCACGCCTCCCGGAAGCGGAAGCATATCCACTGCCACGGAGATCACAGCCTGCAGAATGACCACCAGCCCCATGGGCGTTCCGGAAAGTCCGAAAGACCGATAGACCATCCAGGTCACAAAAAACAGGCAGAATCTCTGAAAAATTGTGATCAGCATCACATGAAATACCACTCTCTTATGCGTACGGAAATAAACGCTGGCTTCCCGGTACTTGTTCATCGAAAGCAGAAGCTTTCTCGTCCGGGCCCTTTTATGTTTCAGAAGATGCATTTTCTCCAGGAAACGGAGCCCGTAATAGAGAATCCGTTTCGTCCAGCCCGGCACAAACACCAAAATCATCATACTGGTCACGGCAATGACATTCAGGCCCATTCCCAGATACAGAAGATACCGGGAAGCTCCCATATAAGTATGAACCGTGGGACTCATGAAGATCAGCACCACAAAACCCACCAGCACCAGCACCGCCTTGTAAGTGATGGTCACGATCATCAGCACCAGAGTGGATATCGAGACATCCAGACCGTCCTTACTCATATAGTAGATCTGCGCCGGCTGACCGCCGGAGGCGGAAGGGGTGATGCAGCTGTAAAAAAAGCCGATGAAGCTGTAGCGGATACACTGATGAAGCTTCGTCTTCTTTCCCAGGGAGATCATCATATAATGAATGATCACCGACTCGCTGCAGACAAAAACAATAACCAGGACCAGCGCCGCGATGAGCCAGCCCGGGCTTGCCGTCTTTAAGGCCTGATTGATTTTGTCCAGTTCCTGATCTTTCAGGAGCGCATAAAAGGTAAATACCACCAGAAGCACCAGAAACAGAATCTCCAGAATGCTCTTTTTATTTTTCCTGATAAATTCCATTGTCTGGTCCTCCTTTTTTCCATCACATTTATTTTAGCAATTTTTCACGAATTTTACCATTGATTTTTTCATAAAATTGTCTTACGTTTTTGTAATATTTCGTTTTTCCAAAAAACTGCCACATCAGTTCGGCCAGCAGGAAGCCCGCTGCAATATCCAGCACGACATGCTGTCGGATGAAAACCGTAGACAGACCGATGAGCCAGGCAAATACGAAGGAAAAAATCCGGTACCAGCGGGGGATATCTTTTCGGCCGCGCACGGCAATATAACAGAACCAGCTGTTCATGCAGTGGATGGAAGGCAGCAGATTCGCCGGTTTGTCAATGGAATAAAGCCAGCCAAGAAGATGAACGCTCAGGGAATTTCCCACAAGCTCCGGACGGGTATTCGTGGTTGGGAAAAATACAAAAAACAGGAAACAGATCAGACGGGCCGTCAGATCTGCAGAAAGATAACGGTAAAAATAATCCTTTCCGTTTCCGGCTGCCAGAACATAGTTTACGATCCAGAAAAGATAACAGATCAGATAAATATACACAAAGCCTGGAACGAAGGGAATCCTCCGGTCCAGGTTTGTGGTAAGGTCAAAATGATAACGGTTTCCGGCGATAGCCATTCCTCCCCAGTACACCAGATCGTTTAAAAGAAAGGTACTGAGAAGAGGGATGATCGCATAGCCGTATTTTTCCTTATACTTATTAAAGATTTGCATGGGTAAGCTTGGGTTTGTAACCCTTGTCCTTCAGAGCTTTGACGATCTTTTCCTTGTGCTCTGTTCCAAATGCCTCCACGGTGATCTTCAGCTCTACGGCGGCATTGCGGTTTGTGCTGAAGAACTGGTTATGATCCAGTTTGATAACGTTGCCCTGCTGCTCGGCTATGACAGCTGCCACTCTTGCCAGCTCGCCTGCGCGGTCCGGAAGCAGAACGGACACGGTGAAGATACGGTCTCTGAGGATCAGGCCGTGCTGGATGACGGAAGACATCGTGATCACGTCCATATTACCGCCACTCAGGATAGAAGCAACTTTCTTTCCTTCCGGTTTCAGATGTTTCAGAGCTGCGACAGTCAGAAGACCGGAGTTCTCGACGATCATCTTGTGATTCTCTACCATATCCAGGAAGGAACCGATGATCTCTGCATCGGAAATTGTGATGATATCATCCAGATTCTTCTGCAGGTACGGGAAAAGCTTGTCGCCCGGGGTCTTTACTGCGGTACCGTCAGCAATGGTGTTGACGGTAGGAAGGGTCACTACATGGCCTTCCTGCAGGGAAGCTTTCATGCAGGCAGCGCCTTCCGGCTCCACACCGATAACTTTGATCTTCGGATTCAGAAGTTTTGCCAGAGTGGAAACGCCGGTAGCCAGTCCGCCTCCTCCGATCGGAACCAGAATATAATCCACCAGCGGAAGCTCTTTTACGATCTCCATAGCAATGGTTCCCTGACCGGTGGCAACCGTCAGATCGTTGAAGGGATGGATGAAGGTCAGGCCTTCTTTTGCCTCCAGCTCCTTTGCGTACTCGCAGGCATCATCGTAAACGTCGCCTTTTAAGACAACCTCAGCGCCGTAGCTCTTCGTGCGGTTCACTTTGATGAGCGGGGTGGTGGTGGGCATTACGATAACGGCGCGCACGCCGAATTTCTTTGCCGCATAAGCCACGCCCTGGGCATGGTTTCCTGCAGATGCGGTTACCAGACCCTTATTTCTCTCCTCTTCGGTAAGGGTACTGATCTTATAATAGGCACCACGGATCTTGTAAGCGCCGGTCACCTGCATATTTTCGGGCTTCAGATAAACCTTGTTTCCGGTCTGCTCTGAGAAATAATCGCTGTATACCAGCTTCGTCTCTGCGGCAGCCTGTCTTACGATGTTATATGCCTCTTCAAATTTTTCGATGGTCAACTGCTCCATAATGTTCTCCTTCTTTCTTTTGTTTTATTTGTCCTGACTCACGTTAAAAAGCGCATTTACGAACTGGTTTGCGTCGAACTTCTGAAGATCGTCGATGCTCTCTCCCACTCCGATGTATTTCACCGGAATGCCCAGCTCCGAATGGATGGCCACGGCGATACCGCCTTTGGCTGTTCCGTCCAGCTTCGTGAGGATGATGCCGGTGATATCGGCTACCTCTTTGAACTCTTTGGCCTGTGCCAGTGCATTCTGGCCGGTGGTGCCGTCCAGGACTACCAGGGTCTCGCGGTAAGCTTCCGGATATTCTTTTTCAATGATCCGGTTGAGCTTTCCAAGCTCCGCCATAAGGTTTTTCTTGTTGTGGAGTCTTCCTGCGGTGTCCACCAGAAGAACGTCCGCATGTCTTGCCTTGGCCGCCTGGATGGCGTCGTAGACAACGGCTCCCGGGTCGGAACCCTCCTGACCGCTGATGATCTCCACACCGGCCCGGTTTGCCCAGCTCACCAGCTGCTCCCCTGCCGCCGCGCGGAAGGTGTCGGCCGCAGCCAGAACCACTTTTTTGCCCTGGTCCTTGAGCTTGCCCGCCAGCTTGCCGATACTTGTAGTCTTGCCCACACCGTTGACGCCGATGACCAGTACCACCGACGTGCGGTTTTCAAACTCATAGGCGGTCTCGCCCACGTTCATCTCTTCCTTGATGCTCTCGATCAGGAGCTCCTTGCACTCAGCCGGATCTTTGATGTGCTGCTCCTTCACTTTTCGTTTCAGGTCTTCGATGATGGAGGTCGTGGCATTGATCCCCAGATCTCCCATGATAAGGATCTCCTCAATCTCATCATAAAAATCATCATCGATGCTGGAAAATCCGCTGAAAATCGAATCAATTCCAGACACGATGTTGTTTCTGGTCTTGGTCAGTCCCTCAACCAGCCGTTTAAAAAAGCCTTTCTTTTCTTCCATATTTCACTCCATTTGCTTACTCATCCAGATCGTCCTCGATGAGATTTACAGAGACAAGGGCGGAAACGCCTTTTTCCTGCATCGTGATACCGTACAGGCGGTCGGCTGCCGCCATCGTGCCTCTTCTATGTGTTATAATAATAAACTGTGTATTTTTTGTCAACTTGTGAAGATAATTTGCATATCTGGCCACATTGGATTCGTCCAGAGCCGCCTCGATCTCGTCTAAGAGACAGAAGGGCGAGGGTTTCAGGTTCTGGATCGCAAAAAGCAGGGCAATGGCCGTGAGAGCCTTCTCTCCGCCGGAGAGCAGAATCATGTTCTGCAGCTTCTTGCCTGGCGGCTGGGCGATGATGCGGACGCCTGCCTCAAGGATATCCTCCCCTTCCACAAGCTCCAGCTTGCCGTGGCCGCCGCCGAAGAGCTGGCGGAAAGCCTTGTCAAACTCCGTCTGGATCTTGACAAAGTTTTCTTCAAACTGCCGGCGCATGCCTGCGTCCAGGTCGTCGATGACACCAAGGAGAGCTTTTTCGCTCTCTACCAGATCGTCGTGCTGGCCTTTTAAGAAACTGTGACGCTCGGAAATCTCCTTAAACTCCTCAATGGCATTGACGTTGACGCTTCCCAGGGAGCGGATCTCATTTTTCAGATCCAGCACCGCTTTCTTGAGCTGGTTCATCTCCTGGTATTCTTCGCATTTCATCTCTCTGGCGCTGCCCGGGGTCAGCTCGTACTGCTCCCAGATATCGTTGATCCGGGCATCCCGGCTCTCCACGAGTTTTTCCTGTCTGGCGCTCAGGCGGAAATTCTCCTTATCCAGGAGGCTTTTCTGCTCCGTCAGAGCTTCCCTCTCGGTGAAAAAGCCCTTCTGCGTCACCATGCAGGCGTTTTTCTCCTCAGTGAGCACCCGGATCTTCTCCTCGGCTTCCTTCTGGACGTCCGCTCCGGAATCGATGGTCTCCTGGATTTTTTTCAGATTCTCTTCTTTTTCAAGAGTCTCTTTTTCGCCGTCCTCCATCTTTTTCTGAACGGAAACCTTTTCCTCATTGAGGGTGCGGACCTCCCGTTCGATACGACTGGTATTCTGCTTTAAGAAGTCTTCCTTCTGAAGGAAACCGGCCAGCTTTAAATGTACATTCTCAAACCGCTGTTTCTGCTCTGTCAGGTTGGCCTGTTCTTCTTTCAGGGCTTTCTGATTTTTCTCAATCCGATCGTTGAGCTCCTGCTCCTGCTTGACGGAGGCATCCAGCTCTTCCTGAATCCGGTGCTTTTCCTCTTTGATCTCCGCCATCTGGGTCTCGATCTCCACAGCTTCATCCTTCAGGTGATGATAGCCGGAAGCCGTCTCGTCCCGGCGAGATTCCATCTGGCTGATCTCCATTTTTGCCGTATTCTGGACGAGATATTCTTTCTGGAGCTTTTCCGCCAGAGCGGCGATCTTATCTCGCAATGCATTTCTCTTGCTCCGGTTCTCGTCGATGGCCTGGTTGAGGGCATCCAGATCCTTTTTCAGAAGCTTTACGCTCTCCTCCAGCTCCTCGATCTCACGCCGACGGCCCAAAAGATTGCTCGAATTTTTGAACGCACCACCAGTCATAGAGCCGCCGGGGCTTAAAAGCTCTCCCTCCAGGGTGACAATTCGAAGAGAATAGCGGTATTTTCTTGCCAGGGCTACCGCGTGGTCGATCGTGTCTGCCACCACCACCCGGCCTAAAAGATACCGCACCAAGCCTTCGTATTGCTGATCCGCCTGAACAAGAGTACTCGCAAGACCGATGACTCCCGGTTCCTTTAAGGCCCCGTTGTCGGTGAAACCGCCCCGGAGGCTCACGCTGGTCAGCGGCAGGAAGGTTGCCCGGCCAAATTTATTTTTTTTCAGGAAATCGATCATCCGCTTCGCCGTGTCCTCATCCGAAGTGACGATGTTCTGGATGCTGCCTCCAAGGGCGGTCTCGATGGCTACCTCATAGGCTTTTTCCACCTTGATGAGATCTGCCACCACGCCCAGAAGGCCGGGTTCCCGGGATTTCTGCTCCATACAACGGCGGATGCTGTTTCCGTAGCCGTCGTAGCGCTCCGTGATGTTTTTCAGGGATTCCAGCCGAGAAGCTTCCCGGTGAAAAGCGGTCTGGCCCTGCTCCGCCTGCTGGTTCTGCCTCACCAGCTCCCGGCGGATCTTCTCCACGGCTTCCTCATAGGTACGGCTCTCCTCCGTCAGATCCTCGATCTTCTCGGAAACTGTCTCGTATTTTTCCTGCAGTTCTTTCAGAGAGTCTTCCTGCTCGTTTTCCTCGCTTCGAAGTCTTAAGAGCCGCTGGCTTACCTCCGCCCGGCGGATCTGGTTCTGCTCCATCATCGTGTCGTAACGCTGGATCTTTCCTTTGGTGGAAGCCCTCTGATTCAGAATCCGGATGATCTCGCTCTTATCGCCCTCGATCTCCCGGTTTAAATGGGAAATGGAAGCCTCAATGGCATCATTTTCCACGGAGGTGTCTTCCTCTTCCTCCTGGGCCTGTTTTCGCTCTTCCTTCAGGCCATTTAATTCCAGGCGGCTGGCCTCCAGCTCTTTTTTTCGCTCCGTCAGATCCTTCTCGATGGTCTCCAGACGTTCCAGCTGATTCTTTCTGGAAGTCTCCACGGAACGGATCTGCTCTCTTAAGACCTCCATCTGACCGGCCAGCTGCTGGCGTTTTAGCTGGTTCTCATTGTTTCTCGCCCGCTCGCTGTCGATCTGGCCGTCGAGACCGCCGATCTTCTCCTCCAGCCTGTCATACTCGATGCGGATGCTCTCGTATTTCTGACTGTTTTCCTTTAAATCCCGCTCGGAAATGGCCAGCTTTTCTTCCAAAGCTGCCAGCTCTGTCCGGCTCTCTTCCATTTCCAGGAGGAACATATTGACATCCAGGACTTTCAGCTCGTCTCTTTTTTTCAGATAGATCTTTGCTGTCTCCGCCTGTTTTTCCAGAGGAGTCAGCTGTCTCGTGAGCTCCGAGAGGATATCGTTGACGCGGACCAGATTCTGGCGCTCGTCTTCCAGCTTTTTCTGGGCGGCGGCTTTCCGGCGCTTAAACTTGACGATACCCACAGCCTCGTCGAAGAGTTCCCGCCGTTCTTCCGGTTTACCACTCAGGATCTTGTCAATCTGGCCCTGACCGATGATGGAATAGCCCTCCTTACCGATACCGGTGTCGTAGAAAAGCTCGTTGATATCTTTCAGGCGACAGGCAGAACCGTTGATCCGGTACTCGCTCTCGCCGGAACGATAGACCCTTCTCGTCACCGTCACCTCGTCAAATTCGATAGGAAGCTTGTGGTCTGAGTTGTCCATCGTGATCGAGACGGAAGCAAAGCCCATGGGCTTTCGGTTCTCTGTTCCGGAAAAAATGACATCCTGCATGCTGGCTCCCCGAAGGGACTTGGCGCTCTGTTCACCCAAAACCCAGCGCACCGCGTCTCCGACGTTGCTCTTTCCGCTGCCGTTGGGTCCTACGATGCCGGTGATTCCGTTGTGGAACTCGAACAGGATCTTATTCGCAAAGGATTTAAAGCCCTGTACTTCAATGCTTTTCAGATACATGCAGTTACTCCTGTTTTTCTTTCCAGTTGATCAGGCAGCGGTAAGCAGCATCCTGCTCGGCTGCCTTTTTCGTACGGCCTTTTCCGCTGCTCTTTTTCTCTCCTGCCACATAGAGATCCACCAGAAAGGTCTTGTCGTGGTCCGGACCTTCTTCGCCGGTGAGAACATAAGATATCTCGCCGTCATGCCAGTTTTTCTGTACCTGTTCCTGTAAAATAGTCTTGCTATCATAAAAGAGCTTTTTATGCTCAATGTCCGTCATGATAAAACGATGTACAAACTCTTTTGCACTAGCAAAACCACCGTCCAGATAGATTGCACCGATCAGAGCCTCCATGGCGTCCGATACGATGGAATCTCTTTTTCTTCCGCCGGTGTGTTCCTCGCCTTTGCCCAGCAGCAGGAAATCTCCGAGATCCAGTTCCCTCGCACAGAGAGCCAGCGTCGGTTCACAGACGATACTCGCGCGAAGCTTGGTCAGATCTCCCTCAGGAAGGGCCGGATAATGGCGGAACAGAAATTCGCTGCTCACAACCTCAAGGACCGCATCTCCTAAAAATTCCAGTCTTTCATTGTCATGATACCCTTTTGCCTTATGCTCGTTGGCGTAAGAGCTGTGGGTCATGGCCTGTTTTAAAAGATGGGGATTCTGAAAATGATACCCGCTCTTTTTTTCCAGTAGCTCAAACTGATGATTTTCCATTAGTTTTCTCCTTTTTCATCTGTCTTTAAAACTAATTTTTTTGTAATTGGAAATTCCATCGAAATTTCCGGTTACAAAATAAAGGGGGATGTTTGAAACATCCCCTCTTCACGGTAATCCGAATTTAGTTTACGGCGTTTTTGATCTGCTCTACAGCATCGCCTACGGTAACGATCTTCTCGGCTTCCTCAGATGGGATCTCGATATCAAACTCTTCCTCGATTCCCATAATAATCTGGAATACATCCAGAGAGTCTGCACCCAGATCGTCCACAAAAGTGGTGTCCATGGTGATCTCATCTGCATCCACATTTAAAACTTCCGCGATAATATTCTTCAACTTTTCGAATTCCATAACATTCAATCCTCTCTTATTTCTTCTTTTACCGATATGTGCTCTTTGATCTTTTCATTGATGTTCTGTTGTTTGAACTGCACACACTGAATAATGGAATTGGTGATCTCCACAGCTTTGGAACTTCCGTGAGTTTTCACCACAAGCCCCTTCAGTCCAAGAAGAGGCGCGCCGCCGTACTGGCTGGCATCGAAAGACTTCAGGGTTGCCTTCAGAGCGGGTTTCACGAGAAGTGCCCCGATTTTGCTCCGAAGATTCTGCATCATACCGGCCTTTACTTTACTGATCAGAGTAGCTCCTACACCCTCATAAAGTTTCAGGATCACATTGCCGACAAAGGCTTCGCAGACAATCACATCACAGACGCCGGCCGGAATATCTCTGGCCTCCACGCTGCCGATGAAATTGATGTCCTTACATTCCTTCAGAAGAGGGAAGGTCTCTTTCACGAGTGCGTTTCCTTTTTCTTCTTCCGCACCGATGTTGACGATTCCTACTCTCGGGTTCTTCACCCCGACCACATTTTCCATATAAATGGAACCCATCTTCGCAAACTGTACCAGATGGGAGGGTCTGGCATCTACGTTGGCTCCGCAGTCAATCAGCAGTGCTACCCCATCCTTCGTGGGGATCAGCGGTGCAAGGGGCGGACGCTCCACGCCTTTGATCCTGCCTACAATCACCTGTCCTCCTACCAGAACAGCTCCGGTACTTCCAGCGGATACGAAAGCGTCTGCCTCGCCTTTTTTCACAAGATTCATTCCGACCACAATTGAAGAATCTTTCTTTTTGCGAATGGCATTCACCGGCGGTTCCGCCATCTCGATGACCTCGGTGGTGTTTACCACTTCAATCCGGTCCTTCGGATAGGTGTACTTAGATAACTCTCCCTCGACCAGCTCCTGCCGGCCCGTCAGGATCACTTTGATGTCCTTCCTGGTGTTCACCGCATCTACAGCGCCTTTCACCGTTTCCTGCGGCGCGTTGTCTCCGCCCATGGCATCCACAACGACTTTCACAAGTTCCTGCATGATTCATCCTCCTTGTACTATGACTAATATACTAAACATCATTCTAAAAATCAACAGTAAATTTTCAGAAGTTCCTTTCGCCTTCTTGATGGATTTTCTCATAGCCAGAATGGGCGCTCTGTGCTATAATAAGCGCGCAAATTGATAAGAAGGAGTTTGTCTATGTTTAATAATGTATCCCAGCTTCTTGAGCTGAGGGCTTTAAGGAATCGTTTTGAGAAAAATCATCCGAAGTTTTTTCCGTTTATGAAGGCGGCTAAGACCCGGGCGCTGGAGGAAGGGAGTCTGATTGAGATCTCCGTCACCCCGCCGGATGGGGAAATGATTTCCACCAATCTGAAGGTGCAGGCGTCAGATCTGGAATTGCTTCAGAAGCTGACGGAGGTTCTCAGCCAGAACCAATAAGGGGCTTCTCGCTTTTGGAAAGCGGAAGAAAAAAACTACAAGGGGAAACCAGGACTGCTCAACTCTGATGGTTTCCCCTTGCAGGTTTTAGCTAGGCTTTGAAAAAACCTATACTTCTCTTATCATACAATATTGCTTAAGATCAAAATGTTTATTCAGCACCCCATACAATTTGAACCCCAAATGCTGATAAAACTCCACATTTTTCGGATTATGCGTCTCGAGCGACACCATCATATGGTGCTCGTCCGCATACCGGATCACCTCATTCATAAGACAGGCCGCCAGCCCATGATGCTGCATGCTCGGCCTTACGGCCAGGTAAATCACATGCAGCCTGTTATCCTGATGCAGCTGGTCCGTCCAGTTGGAATTAAGGTAATCCCTTCCCAGAACAAAGTTCCAGAAGGTCTTCATACTGGCATCTTCCTTCAGAAGATACCCCTCGGTCCGGAGTACCGCCTCAATCTCCGTAAAATAGTATTTGAACAGGTTGTAGGACTCTGCCTCATCGGAGACCACCAGAAGGCTGTTCAGATCCTTCGTGTCTGCATAGATCTCACAGGTTTCGTAAAATTCTGACAGGTCACATTTAAAGAGCTCCGGCATGAGCCTTTTTCGAATTTCCTCGTTGGGTATCAGCTTCTGGTAAAGCGGATCCTCCCGAAAGCATTCTGTCAGGAGCTTCTCAAGCTCCGGCAGGTCCTCACGCTGCACCCGGTATAATCGATCTGTTTCCATGAATCCTCCTATAGTAATTCTTTTGCTTCCTGAAGAATCAGGAGCATTTTTTCTGTGGACTTGATCATATAATCCACATCTTCCTTCAGATAGGCCTGCTGGCGTTTCTCCACAGCCTCCAGGCGAAGGATTTCCTCTCTGACTTCCGTCTCTCCCCGGCGGTATTTTTCCAGAAGTCCCTCCACCAGATCATAGAGATTTTCATGATGGACAATTCGTCCGGCTCCCCACTGCAGGCGGTCCGGTTCCTGATGGAACACATAGTCCGTAAAATGCTCATATACACTCCGGCTGAACTGGAACGCATAGGCGTTGTTGTCGATCTCGTAGAGGGCCTCCAGAGCCGTCTCCAGGTTCTTCCGTTTCAGGGAACGGACGGCTTTGCGGATATAGTAAAGGTTGTTCTGGGCGGCCTCCTCGGGGAACAGCACTTCATCTGCCCAGTTCAGGCGAACAAAACGGTCCTGCTCCATCTTAAACACAGAAAGGAGTTTTTTCTCTGCCTCCCGTACCCGGTCAAGCTCCACCGCCTCCCCGGCCAGTCTTGCCTCGTTCACATCCCAGATCCGGTCGTAAATCTCATCGGAAAGCTCCTGCGCCTTTTCCAGAAGCTCCAGAAGAGCCGTCACCCGGGCTCCCGCTTTCTGGCAGTAAATTACATCCAGGCTCTTGGCCGCTTCCTCGAAGACTTCCGCAAAATTTAAGGGCACCACCGCCTGAGCATCCAGTTCCAGCAAAAGCAGGCCATAGAGCTCGTGATGGAAGCGGTAGACCGCCTCATCGTAAAACTCGTCGCTGTCAAACTGGGAATGATAATGGGTCTCCATAAAAGGTCCCGCGCTGAACTCATTGACCATGGAGGGAATGCCTCCGATGGCCACGGAGAAATCGTCGGACCAGGTCTCAATAGGAGCCGATACCCGGACACCCTCCATGTAGGCCGGAGTCAGAGCCGGAAGCTTTTTCACGCACTCCTCCAGGAAATCCCGGTACTCGTAGGTACTGCGGATGCCGTCCAGATTTCCGTTGGAGAGGGCCGGAAGCTCAAAGTTGAAGTTTCCGATGACCTTTCCAGCCCAGTCCGGATGGACCTTAAAAATCTCCTGGTAAGCGCCGGTGGACCAGTCGTACTTGGTGTCGCATTTACCCCACTCTTCCGCTGCCATCCCGCAGAAAACCCAGGTATTTTCCGGCTGATAGCCGATTTTTAAGTAGGCTCTCGCGATGCCCAGCATCATGGCAATGGCCGTATTGTCATCCTGGAAACCGCTGAAATAGGAATCGTAATGGGCTGAGAGCAGAATCATCCGCTCCGGCCGTTTTCCCGGAATCTCCCCGACAATATTGTAAGTCGGCACATTTTTCATGACAACGGAACGGGCGTTCAACCCTACCCGGATCTCTCCCTTTTCATCCAGAGACTCCCGGATCTTCTCCCAGTCCTCCTGGGACATGGAGAATGCAGGAGCCTCCGCGGGACCGGCGATATCCTGGGCATTCAAGGCCTGTTTGTCGATCTGGCCGTAACCTCCGGTCTGGACCGCAATCAGGGCCTTCGCCCCTTTTTCACAGGCCTGGTACACCGGGAAGTTGATCCACCACTCGTTTCGTTGGTTGATCTCCACCACCACGAGCTTTCCCCGTACGTCTTTTCCTTCATAATCCCTGGCGGTTCCTTTTCCCAGGAAGACAAGATCGAAGCTTTCCTCTCCCTCGGTCACAAAATCCGTCTGGTACGCGCCAAGGACCGCCCGGCAGGTGTTCCCTGCCCGGTCCTTGTATGTAAGCTCCGCTTTTTCAAACTCCCAGCCGTCCACCAGGATCTCGTCTTTGCGGACATTGGAAAGCCCCATGGCTTCCATTTCTTTTTTCAGGCGTTCTCCGGTCTCAAATTCAGCCCGGGAGCCGGCCGGGCGGTAGCCAAGCTTTGGATTGCTTCGATAGCTCTCCATCTCCTTGGCCAGACGGTAGGAAGTCTCCACATCCACGGCCTCCATATAACGTTCTTTCCACGCCATTTTTCTCTACCTCCTCTCGGGCTTTTTTTAAGTCCTGATATTTTACAGCAATTCCCGGATTCCTTTTACGATCTCCTGGATCGTTCCCTCCTTGAAGGGGCTCTTCAAACCGTTCTCCTCCAGCATTTCCGCATAGAAACCGGAACCGGATTCCCTGCTGAATTTCAGGTAGCTGTCAAAAGCTGCCCTGTAGTCTTTTTCCATCCAGATCCGGTACTGGAACGCACTGGTCTGGGCGATACAGTAATCGATGTAATAGAAGGGACCGGCATAGATATGGTTCTGTCTCTGCCAGTAGCTTCCTGTTCCGAAGAAGGGATATTCCTCGCCGAAGTCCAGATGAGGTTTATACACCTTCTCCAGGCCCTTCCAGGCCTCTTTGCGCTCTGCCGGGGTCATCTCCGGGTGATCGTAAACGATGTGCTGGAACTCATCCACCATACAGCCGTAGGGGATGAAGGCCACAGCGTCCTCCACCTGGGATTTCTTGAAATCATCGGCCCGGTCTCCGAAGAAAAGGTTCATCCAGGGATTTGTGAAAAATTCCATGGACATGGAGTGGGTCTCGGCGGTCTCCATCGTGATATCTGCGTGCTCCAGAATCGGATCGTCGGCAGTCAGATAACCCTGAAAGGCATGGCCACACTCATGGGTGATGACATCCACATCCCCGCTGGTGCCGTTGAAGTTGGCAAAGACGAAGGGAGAATGGAAATCCGGCATGTAAGTCATATAGCCGCCCACTTTTTTGTGCTTGCCCGGCAGTACCTGCAAAAGATGATCATCCAGCATGAAATCGAAAAATTCTCCGGTCTTCTCGGAGAGCTCCCGGTACATTTTCTGACCGGCCAGGAGAGTGTCCTCATAGCTTCCGATGGGTTTCGGGCTTCCTTCCGGAAAACTCACGCCCTCGTCGCAGAAATAAAGCTTGTCAAGGCCCAGACGCTTCCGGCGGTTGTCCCAGAACTCCTCAGCCAGCGGAACCCAGTACTCTTTGATCTGGGAGCGGAATTTCTCCACCTCCGGGCGGCGGTAGCTGTTCCGGATCATCCGGTTATAGCCCAGCTCTGTGAAGTTCTCATACCCCAGAGCCTTTGCCTGGGCGGTACGGTTTTTTACCAGGGCATCGTAGATCTCGTCCAGTTCTTTTCCCTTGCTGGCATAGAAGGCATCCACCTTTTTGCCGGCTTCCTGTCTGACCTTCCGGTCTTTGGAACGCTGGAACGGAGTCATCTGGGAGATATTGTAAATCTGGCCCTCCCACTCTATGGCAGCGGAAGCCATCATTTTCTCATAACGGCTGACCAGCGCATTCTCCTCCTGTTTCAAAGGAATGATAGCCTCGCTGGTGGATTTCTCCGCAAGCTCCATATTTCGGAAAGCCGGATGGCCGATGATCTCCTCCAGCTCCTTGCGGAAGGGCGATTTCAGCAGCAGCTTCGCGTACTCCACAGCGAGATTGCTGTAAGCCGGATACTCCCGGTCATAATAATCCTTCTCCTGATCGTAAAACGCATCGGAAGTGTCCAGGCTGTTTCTCGTGGAAGCCAGAGTCATCTCGGTCTGGATGTGTCTGGCCATTTTGTAATATTCCTGATGAACGGCAAACTGTTCTTCCGCGCTCTTTGCGGCCTGGAAGCGCTTCATCAGTTCCTTTAAATATCTGGTCTCCTCCGCAAAATCAATGCGGCTGTATGGCATTTCTTCGTATTTCATCTTATAAATCCCCCTGTTTTCTTTTTTTCAGTCTTTTTTCTCAAAAGGAACTTCAATGAGGTCTTTTGTGAAATGATTCAGCACTTCATGACCGTCCTCTGTCACCAGAACCAGGTCCTCGATACGGACGCCTGCCACACCCGGCACATAGATGCCAGGCTCCACAGAAAAGGTCATACCCGGTTTCAGAATCTCATCGTTGGATGAGGAGACATCGCCGAACTCATGCACTTCGATACCGATGCAGTGGCCGGTACGGTGAGTGAAGGCATCGCCGTATCCCATCTCCGTGATGTAGTCTCTGGCAGCCTTATCCACGTCGGAGAAACGGGCTCCCGGCCCTACGGCCTCGATGCCTCTCCGGTTGGCCTCTTTTACGATCTCATAGATCTTTCTCGCCTCATCAGATGCCTTTCCCAGGAAAACGGTTCTCGTCATATCAGAGCAGTAACCGTTCAAGAGGCAGCCGATATCGAGCACAACACAGTCTCCATATTTGCCGGTGGACTCATCGGACTCATGATGCGGATCCGCTCCGTTATCGCCAAAACCGACGATCGGTTCAAAGGAATGTCCCACTGCCCCGTTTTTCACATAAATCTTACGAAGTTCCTCGCCAAGTTCCACTTCATTCATACCGGAAGCAGTCAGCGGAATCAGCTCACCCATGCTCTGATCGTTCACCAGGGAAGCCGCACGCATTTTTTCCTGCTCTTCGGGTGTCTTCACCTGACGGATATGGTCGATGATATAGGAAGCGTTGACATACTTGTCGCCCACGCCAAGCTCCATGAGGCGAAGCAGGAAACGTGCCGGCCAGGTCTTGTCGATGCCGATGGTGCCGCCTTTTCTCATATGGGAAGCCAGCACGCCCACAGCGTCGTCCGTGTCGTCAAAATAAACTACCGGGAAACCTAAAGTCTCCTCATTCTGCGGAAACAGTTTGCCGATGATCAGCAGCGGTTTCTCTTTCTCCACATCCAGGTAGAGAGCCATCATACGCTCCATGCAGTTGACCAGCTTTCCGGTCAGATAATAAACGGAAACGGAATCCGTCACGATAAGCTGACCAATTCCTTCCTCTTTCATAGAATCAATGACTCTTTTATATCTTGTCCAATCCATTTGAAACGTCCTCCTCTTTCATGGTTTTCTTTATTTTATCCAGCAGCCTCTCCACCCGTTCGGATAATTCCTCTTCGGGAAACTGCACCGAAGGGCTCAGGGAAAAGTCCGGACAGACTCTGCGGCAGTATTCCTCCGCCTTCGTCTCGTCCTTCTCCTCCGCCTCCTCGGAATAATAGAGAGCCAGCCGGTAAAGGGCTTCCTCGCTCTGATTCTCCGCCCCTTTCCGGTAGAGCTTCAGCGCTTTCTTCCGGTCTTTTTCCACTGCCAGGCCTTTTTCATAGCAGTAGCCCAGAAGATACATGGCGTACTCGCCGTCTTTTCCCACATACTTGCTCCGGGCCCGGTTTTTCAGGATAGAAACCGCCCGCTCCGGGTCCGGCTTCTCCGCGATACCGGTCAAGCAGCAGAACGCCACGGTGACATCAGAAAGGACGTCGCCTTTCTTTGCGGCCTTCTCAAACCAGTACCGGGCCTTTGCGAGATTCTTTCTGACGCTCCGGCCATCCCGGTAGATCATACCCATAACGCGCATTCCCAAAGCGTCTCCCCGCTCTGCCGCGGCCTCGTAAAACTCCAGAGCCTTTCCGCCGTCTCTCTCCACGCCTTTTCCCAGCTCGTAAAGGCGGCCTATCCGCACCATCGCGTCACTGTCTCCCAGCATCGCGCATTTTTCCAGATATTCCGCTGTCTTTTTTTCATCTTTGGGAGCGCCCTTACCGTCCTGGTAAAAACGGGCCGCGTTCCGGCAGCCGTAACTGCTTCCGCGCTCCGCGGCCCGCTCATACCACATGAGGGCTGCCTGCTCATCTTTTTCCACGCCGTTTCCGCGTTCGTAGCAGGCTCCCAGGTTATTCATTCCTGTGGCATGCCCGTGAAGAGCCGCCTTCTGATACCAGAGAACGGCTTCCTTCGGGTCTTTTTCCACTCCGACACCCTGTTCCAGGCAGACGCCATAGCAGCACTCCCCGTCGGGATAGCCCTGCTCCGCCGCCTTTTTATACCAGCTGGCAGCGAGCTCCGGGTCCGCCGCCACGCCTTTTCCAAACTCATAGCAGCGGCCGACCTCCGTCTCTCCCGGAGCAAAATGCTGAAGCGCAGCAGACTGATACCAGAAAAATTCCTGCTCCTCATCCTTCTCCGTACCGAAACCGGTCTCAAAGCAGAAACCCACCTTCATCTGGGCCCGGTCAAAACCCACTTCCGCCGCCGTGAGATAACAATGAAAGGCCTCCTCCGGATCCCGGTCCTTTCCAAGGCCGTACTGGAAACACCGGCCCAGCTGGTAGAACGCCGGCACATAACCGAGCTCCGCCGCCTGCTCATAGAGCCAGGCCGCTGTGGAGAGGTCTTTTTCAAGCCCCCAGCCGTTTTCCTGATAGATCGCCAGATTTGTCATGCCGCAGGCATTTCCGGCCTCCGTCGCCTTCTGAAAGCAGTAAAGGCTCCGGCCGCCGGTATCCTCTTCCTCCTGCCGGCTCCAGAAAACGCCCAGATCCGCCCACTGCTCCCCCGTGAGCTTTTCCTCCGGAACATTCAACATCAGCCCGCCACACTTGGGGCATACGGGATATTCTCCGCTCTCTCCCTCCGCCATATACCGGCAGGCGGGATCTGTACACGCAAAGATCATTCCTTCCTCCTCACTGCCAGGGACGGATATGACGTTCCGCGAAATGAACGATATCCTCCGCCGCCTCGCTCCGGACATGGCGATGCTGGGCTTTCTTCATTTTTTCCTGGATCTCCGGTGAATTTAAGAGCTTCACACCCACCTTTGCCAGCGCCAGCGGGGAATGGGCATACATGCACATTCCATGGCTGGCAAAAAACTTCCGGTTCTCCGTCTCACAGCCCGGGATCGGAAAGGTATGAACCAGGGACTTTCCGGCCACCGCCGTCTCCGTGGAAGTAAGCCCTCCGGGCTTCGTATAGACGATATCCGCCGCTGCCATATAGAGCGGCATCTGATCGGTGTAACCGATGACGGAGACGGTCTCATCCTCTGCGAAACGTTTTTCCAGCTGCTCCCGGATCTTCTCGTTGTTTCCGCAGATCACAGCCAGCTCGCTCTCCTCCCCGTTCCGTTTCCGGACTTCCCGGGCCAGTTTTTCCAGGTTTCCGGCTCCCATGCTGCCTCCGATGAGGAGATGAAGCTTCTTTTCCGGTGAAAAACCAAGTTCCTCTTTTGCCTTTTCCTGATCCTCCAGTTCCCGGAACTTCCGGCTCACGGGAATTCCGAAGGGGATCATTTTTTCCTGTGGAATCCCTCTTTTCGCACACTCATCGATGAGTTCCGGATGGGGCACAATGTAGTAATCGCAGCAGGTCTCCTCCCAGAACGGAATGCAGGTATAATCCGTCATCACTGCGATGGTCAGCGGCAGAGGCATACCCTTCTTTTTCATATAGGAAACCGTCTCCGCCGGGTAAAGATGGGGCATAAAGATCACATCCACGGGATGCTCTTTCAGATAGCGGTTCAGATATTTGGCCATCAGGCTGTTCACATAGTAAACCGGAGATTTTTTTGCGGTTTTGCTCACGAACATACCAAGCTTGTAGGCACAGCCAAAGGCTTTCGGCGCCTTCTTTACCACATCGATATAGAGATCACCTGCCAGAGCGGAAGTCCATTTTCCCGCCAGGGTCAGATAATCCAGAAAAATGGCTTCATGGCCTCTCTCCTCCAGCATTTCCCTTAAAGCGGCTCCGGCCGCATTGTGCCCGCCGCCGGTATTGCAGGATAAAATCAATGCTTTCATATATAAAAACTATCCTTTCCTCAGTGCAAAACACGCCTGTCCTTTCGGGATCCTCCTGATCTCCGGGAGATGCTTGCGGATCACCACAAACGCGATGAGCACGATGCCATATTTTATAGAAGACAACGGTGTAAAATGGACGCCTAAAACGGACCAGATCAGAAACGTAAGGCCGGTCCTGAGACTGTGGGGCTCCACCACCAGAACCAGGGAGAAAAACAGATAAACCCCGGCCAGAAGAAGCACCGGCAAAAAAACAGGATAAAGGCCCAGAAGAACGCCGAAGGATACAGCGATGGCCTTGCCACCCTTCCCGTACCGGTCAATCAGCGGATAGGCATGGCCCACCACCGGAGCCGCCATTACCAGTGCAAAAAGCTTTTCCTCCGGGTCCAGATGACGGGCTGCCAGAAAGACCGGCAGAGCGCCTTTTCCCAGATCTGCCAGCAGGACCAGAATCCCGCAGAACACGCCGCCGTAGAGAAAGGCGTTGGCCGTTCCCGGATTTCCGTCGCTGCTTAAAGTCCGCACATCCACTCCTTTGATGAGCCTGGGGATCAGATAACCAAAAGTAACGCTGCCGAAGAGATACCCCAGCAGGCAAAATACCACATATTCCATATGCTGGCACACTCCCTTCTTTTACTGTTCTCCGATCTGGCCATAGACCTTCAGGGCGTCCGTCACATGGGCATCCCCGGCGTCTTCCGCCTTGGCCGTCACCAGAATGTATTCCTTTCCTTTTACCTCCGCAAGACTGGCCAGACAAAGGCCTGCCCGGAAGGTATTTCCCGTCTTTCCGCCCAGAAGCTGTCCGCCGGTAAAGCCACGGTCTCCCAGCGCCCGGAACATCGTACTGTAGACCGTAAAGCCGTCGGGATGGACATTGGTCGGGGACATTGCATGGCTCTGACTCGTAAAGACCGCCCGGAAATCCACATTTTTTAGGGCATACCGAAGAAGCTTTGCGATATCTTTCGCCGTGGAATAATGATCGTCGTTATGAAGACCGGTGCAGTTCACGAAATGGGTGGATCTCATACCGATCTTTTTGGCCTTCTGGTTCATCAGCTCCGCATAGGCCTCTTCTGAACCCGCGATCCCTCTTGCCAGCGTGAGGCAGCATTCCGCCCCGGAGGGAAGCATGACGCCATAGAGAAGGTCCCTCACCGTAACCACCTCTCCCGCCTCAAAGCCGGCCGTGGAGGCCTGCTCGGAATAGATCGCGTCAAAAATATCGGAGGGAACGGTCATGGTCTCATCGAGATCCGGGCATTTCTCCAGCGCCAGGATCGCCGTCATGATCTTCGTCATGGAGGCCGGATACATCTGTTCCTTTTCCGCCTTTCCCGCCAGCTTAAAACCGGTCCCGGCGTCCACCAGAATCGCATATTCACTGTCAATGCCGCTTAGATCCACCTTTGCCATGGGATGCAGAATCATGTTTTCTGCCAGTGCCAGCCCTACAAACAGAAGCACGATCAGAAATACGGAAAAAGTATAAAAAGGCCTTCCATGTCTTTTCCTTCGTTTCTTTTTCTTCAAAATTTTCTCTCCTCGTATGTATGTTCTCGTCTATACAGCTTATCCCAGCGCCGACTTTTTGTCAAGTTCAGAGAAGTGTTCCTGCGGGATTGACAAGCTCTATCGTGTCCAGAAGATGAAGGCCATTCTCTTTTACGATCTCCTCTCCTTTTTTCAGGGCGGCAGGATTCCAGACCTTATCCGGCTCATGGGCGTCGGAACCGAAGATCACCGGATTTCCGACCTCTCCCACAATCTTCCAGAACGCAGGATTCGGGTAATGACGGTGGCCGCCGATCCCCAGGAAATTGATCTCCAGCGGAAGGCCTGCCTTTTTCGCATCCTCGCAGAGTCCTCTCATCCAATGGTCATAGACGGCAGGATCCCCCGTAAAATGAAGAAGATCCGGGTGGGCAAAATAGGTAAAGCAGCCCGTCAGCATGGCCTCGCGGCATTGCAGACAATAGCGCTCCAGAATCTTCGGATCCTGGGTCTCGTCTCCGCTGTAGACATCGTCGATCTCATTTCCGAGAAAATGCTGGGCCAGCAGGAAATATTCGATCGGATACTGACCCGTGATATGGAGAAGCTCCTTAAAATATTTCGGATAATATTCCACTTCCAGCCCCAGATGAATCTCGATATCCTTCTCATATTCTTTCTTCAGATTCAGAACCGTATCCACATAGCCTTCCAGCTGGTTTAAACGCATTTTCACATTGCTCACATAGCCATTGGCATAGGGCATCGGCGTGTGATCGGAAAAACCCAGGATCTTCAGGCCGCCCTCGATGGCCCTTTCCACATATTCTCTCTCCGTACCTTCCGCGTGCATGCAGCGCCAGGTATGCGTGTGATAATTGGCAATCATCTTGTCTCCTCCTTTTCGTCTCTACCATCATACCACGTTCCTGCCTTTGGTCAAACCCTTTTTAAACGAAAAAATCCCCCGGTTCCGTTTGCACAGAACCGGGGGGATTTCCTAGACCTAGATTAGTCCTCCTGCGGGATGATCTCTTTCTTATTATAAGTACCGCAGTTTTTGCATACACGGTGGGGCATCATAAGCTCGCCGCATTTGCTGCATTTTACGAGATTCGGAGCAGCCATTTTCCAGTTTGCTCTTCTTTTATCTCTTCTTCCTTTGGAAGATTTATTCTTCGGGCAGATTGACATGTGTTACACCTCCTTAAATTTGCTAAAGACATCACGGATTTTCGCCATTCTTGGATCTAAATCTGTGCTATCACAGTCGCAAGTCGTCAGGTTCAGATTTGCGCCACAGGAGGGGCAGAGTCCCTTGCAGTCCTCTTTACACAATACCTGCATCGGCCAATTCATCAGAATCTCACCATAGACAAGCTTATCCACATCAAGGTCGTATCCATCGATATAATTGTGTTCGTCAAGCGCCGCCATCCGTTCAGACTCGGAAAGAGCCATGTCTACATTTCTCTCGAAATCCAGGTCAAACTCCTCCGTCACATCCTCCAGGCAACGGCTGCATGGTATCACAATCTCCAATGTCACCTTGCCACTGATGTTCAGCTTGCGCTCTCCCTCGTTTGTCAAACTCAAGAGTACCGGCGTCTTGCTCACAATAGGAAATGTTCCAAGCTTCGATGAAAACTCGTTCATCTCCAGATCTGCTTCTGTAGTAAAAGTTTTCTTTTCTTTCTTCAACACAGGGTTCAGGTCTATTCGCATCTCTATCTCCTATTCACACTTTTCCCATTATACATATACCGTTCCTGTTTGTCAACAGGTTTTCCAATTTTTTGTCAAGTTTTTTTACTTTACAAGTGCAACGGTGTCGCGGCAGATAGCCAGCTCCTCGTTGGTTGGGATAACAGCTACTTTTACTTTGGAATCAGCGGTGGAAATCACGCGCTCCTCCCCTCTGTGGTTGTTCTCCTCTTTGTCCAGTTTCACACCGAGGTAACCCAGATAGCTGACAACTTTCTCACGAACCGGGATTGCGTTCTCACCGATACCGGCGGTAAAGATGATCGCATCCACGCCGTTCATAGCAGCTACATAGCCGCCTACGAATTTAGCGATGCCGTAGCAGAGAACATCCAGAGCGTTTGCTGCATCCTGGTTTCCGTTCTCAGTAGCCTCGTTCAGGTCACGGAAGTCGCTGGAGAGGTTTCCGGACAGACCGTACAGACCGGATTTCTTGTTCAGAACGTTCATAACGCCTGCAATATCCAGGTTCTCTTTCTTGGCGATGAACTCCATGATAGCCGGATCAATGTTACCGGAACGAGTTCCCATTACAACACCTTCCAGCGGGGTAAGACCCATGGTAGTATCGATACATTTGCCGTTTACAACAGCGCTGATGGAGGAACCATTGCCCAGATGGCAGACGATAACTTTGGAGTTGTCTTTGTCAAGTCCCAGGAACTCAACGGCACGTTTGGAAACGAAGCTGTGGGAGGTTCCGTGGAAACCGTATCTTCTTACTTTGTATTTCTTGTAGTAATCCAGAGGCAGACCATAGAGGTAAGCTTTCGGCGGCATGGTCTGATGGAAAGCGGTATCGAAAACAGCTACCTGCGGAACGCCGGGCATCAGCTCGGAGCAGACATTGATACCGATCAGGTTTGCCGGGTTGTGAAGCGGAGCCAGATCGTTGCACTCCTCAACGGCTTTGATCACTTCGTCGGTGATGATGCAGGAAGAAGCAAACTTCTCGCCGCCATGTACCACACGATGACCAACTGCATTTACCTCTTTCAGGGAAGAGATTGCTCCGGTCTTCTCGTTGGTCAGAGCGTCCAGAACCATCTGGATGGCCTCTTTGTGGGTGGGCATGGGAGCTTCGGTAATCTCTTTGTCACAGCCGGCTTTCTGGTAAACCAGACGGCCGTCGATGCCGATACGCTCGCAGAGACCTTTTGCCAGAACATCCTCTGTATCAGAGTTGATGAGCTGATATTTCAGGGAAGAGCTTCCGCAGTTAATTACTAATACATTCATCTTTTTATCCTCCATATGAACACAAGGGAGTGCGCCGTTTATCTGACGCACTCTCTTCTATACTGACAGCTGCCGTCTTTCCGCAGACAGCAGCTGTGTCTTACCCAAAACCTGGTTTACTCAGCCTGGCACTGTACAGCGGTGATGGCAACAACGCCTACGATATCCTCAGCGGAGCATCCACGGGACAGATCGTTGACCGGTTTTGCGATACCCTGGGTAACAGGGCCATAAGCCTCTGCCTTTGCCAGTCTCTGGGTCAGTTTGTAACCGATGTTTCCAGCATCCAGATCCGGGAAGATCAGGACGTTGGCTTTACCTGCTACGGAGCTGCCCGGAGCCTTGCTTGCGCCTACGCTCGGAACGATTGCCGCGTCAAGCTGGAACTCGCCGTCCAGTTTGAGGTCCGGATAAGACTCTTTTGCAATCCTGGTAGCTTCTACAACTTTGTCCACATCTGCATGTTTTGCGGAACCCTTGGTAGAGTGGCTCAGCATTGCGACAACCGGCTCCTCCTGAACAAGGAGTTTGAAGGACTCGGCAGAAGAACCTGCGATAGCTGCCAGCTCTTCCGGATTCGGGTTCTGGTTCAGACCGGAATCTGCGAAGATGAAGGTTCCGTTTGCGCCGTACTCACAGTTCGGAACAACCATCAGGAAGAAAGCGGATACCAGTTTGGTGCCCGGTTTGGTCTTCAGAATCTGCAGGCAGGGACGTAAGGTATCTGCAGTAGAATGGCAGGCACCGGAAACCATTCCGTCAGCGTCTCCCATTTTTACCATCATAACACCGTAGTACAGGTACTGGTTGAGAAGGATCTCTTTTGCCTGCTCCGGGGTCATGCCCTTTTTCTGTCTCAGTTCAACGAGCTTGTCGATGTATCCCTGAGTCTTATCAGAGGTAGCCGGGTCAACGACAACTGCACCGCTGATATCCAGTCCTTCGCTGCCTTTCTTTACTGCTTCCTCGCTGCCGACCAGCACGATGTTTGCGATTCCTTCTTTCAGGATCTGTGCAGCAGCTTCATAGGTTCTGCGGTCCTCGGTCTCCGGCAGAACGATGGTTTTCTTATTTGCTTTTGCTCTTTCTTTGATTACGTCAATAAATCCCATGATTCTTGACTCCTTTCGTAGATAATAAAAGGCTTTCTTTTCCAGCCACATATCAAGTTTATTATATCGCTAGATTCCCCTATTTTCAACTGTAAATATGTATCTTTTTGTATACATTTATCGGAGGAAAGCTCTTTTTCGCCTATTTTCCCATGTACAGATTTTCCCAAAACGGTTATACTGAGATAAGAATTTTTTATCAGGAGGAGCAGCTTATGAAAGTCACCGGTATCATCGCCGAATACAATCCCTTCCACCAGGGCCACGCCTATCACCTCGCCAGAGCCCGGGAGCTCACCGGAGCCGACCGGCTTCTCGTGGTCATGGGTGGAAATTTCATGCAGCGCGGAGAACCGGCCATCGTAGATAAATACGCCCGGGCGGAAATGGCTCTCAAAAACGGAGCCGATCTCGTCCTGGAGCTTCCCGCTGCTGCCGCCACCGGAAGCGCGGAATATTTCGCCGAGGGGGCCGTGGAGCTTCTGGATGCCTCTGGTGTGGTGGACGCTCTCTGCTTCGGAAGTGAGCTCGGAAAACTTGCTCCCCTTGAAAAAGCGGCGGCTCTCCTTCTTGAGGAGCCGGAAGAATACCGGCAGCTTCTCCGGGAAGAATTAAAAAGAGGGAAAAATTTTCCGGAGGCGAGAGAAATCGCCCTCTCCGCCTTTTTCCCCGAAAGGGAACTTCTCTCCGCCCCCAACAATATCCTTGCCATCGAGTATCTGAAAGCATTAAAGCGAAGAAAGAGCTCCATCGAGGCAGTAACGATCCCGCGGCTCGGGAATTATCACGGCAATGACTCCGGGCAGGTGCCGCAGGGTACGGACAGTTCGGAATCTGTCTCCAGCGGCGCTGCCCCTGCTCTGAAAACTTCATCCCTGCGTTTCGCCTCCGCCAGCGAGATCCGGCGGCAACTGTACGCCCTGGAAGAACTGCTGCAAAAGTCTCCGGGCCAGCCCGGCAGCTGGCAGAGCCTGATGGCAGATCTCGCAGATGAGCTACCGCCCTCCTCCTTCGCGCTTTTGAAAGATACACTTCTTGCGGCTCACTTTGTCCGGGCGGAGGATTTTGCCCTGCCCCTTCACTACCGGCTTATGCAAGCGAAAGATTCCCTCGAATTTGCCGCCTATCTGGACGTCTCCGAGGAGCTTTCCCGGCGAATTTATTCTCTTCGGCAGGATTTTACCGGCTGGGATGCCTTTGTGGACCTCGTCCGTACCCGACAGTACACCAGAAGCCGGGTTTCAAGAGCCCTGCTCCATATTTTCCTCGATATCCGTCAGGAGATGGCACGGCTTCCCAAAGAACTCCGGGTCCTGGGCTTTCGCCGGGAGGCTTCCGATCTTCTCTCGGAAATCAAGAAAAAAAGCCGGCTGCCTCTCGTCACCAAGGCAGCCGGCCATCCGGAACTTTCCGAAGAAATCCGGATCTCTTCTTTCTATCATCTCGGGGAGTCCTACAACGAACTTTCCAGACAACTTATCATTCTTTAGTTCTTGAAGCTGTGGATCGGAGCGGGGATTCTTCCTCCTCTGTCCACAAAGTTCTCGCAGTTGAAGCGGTTGACCGGCATGACCGGAGCGTAGCCCAGAAGGCCGCCAAACTCTACATTGTCTCCCACTTTCTTTCCGATAACCGGAATCAGGCGGACAGCCGTTGTCTTCTGGTTTACCATACCAATGGCCATCTCGTCGGCGATTACGCCTGCAATGGAGGCTGCGGAGGTATCGCCCGGAACAGCGATCATATCGAGACCTACGGAGCAGACACAGGTCATAGCTTCCAGTTTCTCGATCGTAAGAGCGCCTGCTGTTACCGCGTCGATCATTCCCTTATCCTCGCTGACCGGAATGAATGCGCCGCTTAAACCGCCCACATAGGAGGAAGCCATAACACCGCCTTTTTTCACCTGGTCGTTCAGAAGAGCCAGAGCAGCGGTGGTTCCCGGAGCGCCCGGATATTCCACGCCGATCTCGCAGAGAATCTCAGCTACGCTGTCACCCACAGCCGGGGTCGGAGCCAGGGAAAGGTCGATGATACCGAAAGGAACGCCCAGACGGCGGCTGGCTTCCTGAGCTACCAGTTGTCCTACACGGGTAACTTTGAAAGCAGTCTTCTTGATGGTCTCGCAGAGGATCTCGAAGTTCTTTCCGCGAACCTCAGTAAGGGCCTGTTTTACAACGCCAGGACCGCTGACACCTACGTTGATGATGGCATCTGCCTCGGTCACGCCATGGAAAGCGCCTGCCATGAAGGGGTTGTCATCCGGAGCGTTGCAGAGAACGACGAGTTTTGCACAGCCCAGGGAATCCTGGTCTTTCGTGAGCTCTGCGGTCTCTTTTACGATATCGCCCATGAGGCGGACAGCATCCATGTTGATGCCGCATTTAGTGGAACCTACATTGACAGAGCTGCAGATACGCTCGGTGGTAGCCAGAGCTTCCGGAATGGAACGGATCAGGTTCTCATCATTCTTTGTCATTCCCTTGGATACCAGGGCAGAATAACCGCCGATGAAGTTGACGCCAACCTCGTGGGCAGCCTTGTCCAGAGTCTTCGCGATGGTCACGAAATCCTCCGGTTTCTTGCAGGCATTTCCGCCTACCAGAGCGATCGGAGTCACAGAGATTCTTTTATTTACGATGGGAATCCCGTATTCCCGCTCGATGGTCTCGCCTGTCGGCACCAGATCGTGAGCCAGACGGAGGATCTTGTCGTAGATATTCTGATTCAGTTTTTCCAGATCATCGGATATGCAGTCCAGAAGACTGATTCCCATGGTGATCGTACGGACATCCAGATTCTCCTGGGTGATCATCTTATTTGTCTCGTTTACTTCAAACATGTTAATCATAGTCGTTTTTCCCCTTTATCCGTCCTCTTAGATCCTGTGCATTTTGTTGAAGATATCCTCGTGCTGGCAGCGAATGCTTACACCGATGGAATCTCCGAGCTTCTCCAGGCCGTCAGCCAGCTCCGCGATATCTTTCTGGCTGTTGTTGGCATCTGTCACCATCATCATGTTAAAGAAGCCCTGAACGATGGTCTGGGAAATATCCAGAATGTTCACGTTGTTCTCTGCAAGATAGGTGCAGACCTTTGCGATGATACCGACGGTATCTTTTCCTACTACCGTAATGATTGTTTTTTTCATGACTTAACTCTCCTTTGTTTTAATTATGATGATATGAGTGTCAAAAGGTCTTTTGACACTCATTTGATACCCGGATTGCTAC
>ERZ824488.277-NODE-277-length-69713-cov-8.474188_pt1 | contig 69713 bp, 54 predicted proteins | sample MGYA00519936_ERZ824488 | MGnify/ENA primary metagenome ERZ824488 (study PRJEB31778, sample SAMEA3449153) | human gut metagenome | biome: human gut; feature: human-associated habitat; material: faeces | place: United Kingdom | collected 2010/2012 ...
TTACGCAGTAAATCAGCGGATTTCGAATATTTGGAGGATTGCGGAAGCTGCGTAGCAGCGTAGCAATCCAGGTATCAAATGAGTGTCAAAAGACCTTTTGACACTCATTTCATTATATTTTATATGATACACCAGACAAATTCAAGACTTTCATCTCCAAGAAAATGACATTTTTCGGTCCAAAAACGAAAGATTTTTCAAAAAAATGACTTCCGAAAGCCTTTTCGCTTCGAAAGTCACTTTTTTGCCTTATTTCTTTTTCTCTGTTTCCTCAGAAGCCGCCACATACCGGTACGGTATCGTCATGCTCAGTTCTGCCTGAGAAACCGTAATCAGGGTGCCGTCCTCTGGTGCCGCCTCGGGAACCACCAGGGTCTCAGGATCCAGGTAAAGGGTGTCCATTTTTTCATCTCCCATATGGACCACACTGTAGCGCGTGAAGTTTTCGCCCCGAACCTTCATGACATGGTCGTAGGTCACGTTCACAGCATCCAGCTGCACCGGCGACAGGCCCATCGTCATATTTGAGGGGTAATAGGGATTCTCACCGCCATAGCAGATCTGATCTCCGTAGAGAATGTCATACTCCAGCTCCTTTAATTTTGCCAGGTAATCTTCTTCTGTCAGACTCCCCTCCGCCATCTGCTTCTGGCCGTTCTGGTGATAGGCGTTCACAACTCCGTCCGTGATGCCGAGAGCGGAAAGCACCTCAGACCCCACCTCATAGGCCTCCCGGTCTCCGCCGTCAAAAGTGAGGCCCGTGTTGTTCCAGATGAAATAGCAGGTGTCGTAGATCGTTCCGGATTTCAGCATATCATCGGTAAGATCCAGGCTCGGGCAGTGATCCCCGTACATAACGAGGATCGTGGGCTCCCGCCGTTTCCGGAGCATGTTCCAGAGATCTCCCACAAACTGGTCCACCTCGTAGATCTGATTCGCGTAATAATTGATCTGGTTCAGATAATTCTCGTCCTCTATCACACTGCTGGTGGCAGTCACATGATGCTCGTATTCGACATCCGGCTCGGAAGGATAACTTCCATGAGACTGCACAGCAACCGCGAAAACGAAATCTTTTTCCGCTGTGGCGCTTAAGGCCTTCTCAATCTCACCTGTCAGCACGGAATCCTTGGACCATTCCATCGCAGTGTAACCCTCGGGCCACATATACTCCACAGAATCAAACACGTCAAAGCCCAGATTCGGGTAAACCAGATTCCGCTCATAAAAGCTTCCCTCATGGTTGTGGATCGCATAGGCTTTGTAACCGTAGGATTTCAGGTTGTAGGCCAGAGATTCGCAGGTTTTTTCCTTCAAAACCGTTTTGTAGGGGTACTCGCCGATGCCAAAATCATCGATGTTCATGCCGGTGAGCATCTCAAACTCCGAGTTTACGGTTCCCGCGCCGATGACTGGTACGCTTAAGAAACCGGAAGCGCATCTCTTGGAAAGCTGCGTTAAATTCGGCAGGGGATTTTCGGAAAATTCAATGTCTTTCAAACGGTTCACATCGAAGAAAGATTCCAGCTGGACGACCACAATATTCGGCCGGTTGGAATCAAACACTTCCCCGTCTCCCAGAGCTTCGTCCGTCAGCCCCTCGATGGCCTCGGTGGAATACTCCTCCGGCCGGCTGATGCCCACGTCGATGAGGCTGGCGCCAAAGCAGTAAAGGAAACCATTTCTCTTATAGGACTGGGAAAGTTCCCGGAATTTCGTCTCCAGAAGCTCCGTCTTCTGTCCGACAAAAATGAGTCCCCAGGCAGCCAGGAAGGTGCAGAGAATCGCCGTCACGGAATACGGAAGTTTCGGTCTTTTTTTCACCGCCGGAATACGGAAAGCCAGCACCGCCAGCACGACGATGACCAGTACCAGAAGGGCCACCAGGACAGCCAGGGCCAGAAGGCTTAAATATTTCGAGGCCACGTTTACGCCATCCTTCAGGAGCAGAAGATCGCTGCTGGTAAAAGGCGTCACCCGGAAGGTCAGGATCACACCGTTGATGATTCCCAGAGTCAGCCAGAAAAGCGTAAACAGAACCAGAAGGCTCTTCTGTTTCCTAAACAGCAGAGCCAGGGAATAGCTGCAGCCCACGATCAGCGCATTGACCAGAAAGGAGTAGGGGTGCTGAAAAAGGAACAGAATCCCGGCGATCAGGGAATGGCGGCAGATGCTCTCGACGACCAGCACTGTCACCACCGCATGGAGCGGAAGCAGGATCGCCGGATTTTCCGGCAGATGCACCTTTTTAAAAGGCAACTTTTTATGTAATTTTTTCATAACAGGTATCTTATTTTTCCTCCAAAACAATCTCTTTGGCAGTCACATCCATGACGGCCTCGCCGTCGCTTTCAAAGAAGATGCCTTCCGCCTCGTTCTCCGTATAGATGAGGGCTGAAAAGACCTTCGCTCCGCCCTCAGCAAAAATCTCCACCGTATAACGGTCCATCAGAATCCGAAGAGAAAGTTCCTCCTCCGCTTTCACCGCCATACTCCGGTTGTGAACGATATTCCAGTGAACACCGGAGTAAGTCCGGTCAAAAGTAAGAACCTCCGCTTTCCGGTCGTAGGTGATCGTACTGTAATGCTTCTCTCCCGCCGCCAGGTAAAGCGTCCATTTATCGTAAGCTTTTCCCTTTACCGTGACAGAAAGATCGATCATTCTGCCCTGTATACAGGTCAGCGCCTGTTTTTTCCCGATGGAAACGTCTGTATACACGGCTTTTTCCTTCAGGTAATTTTCCAGTTCCCGTACCGGGCGCTGGCAGAGACGGCCATTTTCCAGAAACAGCTCTCTCGGGATGCTTAAAATGCCGCACCAGGGGAAGCCCTCCGGCAGGAAAGCCTTCTCGCAGGACTGCATCCAACCGATGATAACTCTTCGGCCATCCGCCGTTTCCATGGTCTGGGGCGCGTAGAAATCCAGACCGTAATCAAGGCTTCTGGCTGTCTCCCGTTCAAACTTCATTGTTTTCGGATCATAGGTCCCGGTGAGGACAATGCAGTTATTTCCCGGGTGAAATTCCAGGCCTTCCGCCTCCATTCCGATGGGAGAAACTGTCAGAATCCACTTATCTCCCAGCGGGAAGAAATCCGGGCACTCCCACATGATGCCGAGCTTCCCGTAACTCTTGTCCAGAATCGTCTCGAACTTCCAGTTCCTAAGATCCACGGAGCTGAAAAGAGCTGCCTCTCCGCCGTTTTCCTCCGCACAGCAGCCGACAATCACATAGTAAAGATTTCCGTCCTTCCAGACCTTGGGGTCCCTGAAATTCCTCTGATCGTAGCCTTCCGGCAGAAGGGAGGCCGGAATCACCGGATTTTCCGGAGCTTTCTCGTAATTCAGGCCGTCTCCCACAGCCAGGCACTGGGTCTGATGTTCCTCGCCGCCGATAATTTTCACGCCCGTGTAGAGCAGATACTGCTTTCCGTCTTTTACAATGGCGCTTCCGGAGAAAACGCCGAAATCGTCATAGTCCTGATCCGGAGCCATGGCTGCGGGCAGATACTCCCAATGGAGAAAATCGCTGCTCTTCGCATGACCCCAGTGCATGCTGTTCCACCGGGTTTCGTAGGGGTAATACTGGAAAAAGAGATGATGCTCTCCTTTATAATCGGAAAAACCGTTGGGATCGTTCATCCAGCCCACGGGATTCGTAAAATGAACCGCCGGCCGGGGAACGCCGCCCTCCTTTGCTTTCTCCAGGGCACGTTTTTCCTGTTGTCTCGCCTTCTCTAATAATGTACTCATATGCCTTTTCCTCCACACAAACGGCAGCGCCTCCTTACCGGACGCGCCGCCCATTGATACCAATATAATGGAAGTTCTTCTCAGAGTCAAGACCTCTGAACAGGGATATTTTTCAGAATGATGAGACGGGTTCCCGGCATGGCTTCCTCTGTCTCCAGATGGTTCCACTCACGGATTTTTTCCGGCGTCGTGAGGCAGGAGCGCGCGATGTCCCAGAGCGTGTCGCCCTCCTGGACAAGATACCCCACAATACCCGGCATTTCCTGGATTCTGGCGAGATCCAGCTCTTTTTCCTGAACGTCTGTCAGGAAAAAGCCCTTCTCCTCCCGGGCCACGAAAGCATTGAGACTGACCCCGGCCTTCACCTCGATCTCCTCGCTGTCGATCATGGCGGCGGAGAGCTGTTCCAGACCGGCGTGGAGGCTGAAGCGACAGTTTCCTCCGGCGTTTTCCACCTCGATCAAATGAGAAAAAGGCACATCTCCTTCCATGACCGCGAAGGGCATACTGTCGTCGGAAGTCACATAGAGAATCGAGACCTCCACGGCTCCCTCCACTTGGATGCCCTGATCCGTCATCCAGGCTTCATCAATCCGGACCTCCCCCTTACTGTGGCAGAACTGAAGCATCCGCGGGGCCTCCGGATTCATCCGGATCCGGTCAACTGCCCGGCATTTGGAGAAATTTCGGATGGCCAGGCTCTCGTAGGCCTCCTCCCGGCAGACCGGAAGCAGCTCCTTTTCCGGGGTGTAGACATCTTTTAAAATCTCCACCGTGTCTTCCTCGTAGAGGCGGATGTTAACGTTCAGGACCGCCTCCGCCTGGATGTTCCGCTCTTCCCCGTCGTAGTCGGGAACAGCCTCCAGATGAACGCTCAGAAGCGAAACCTCCACATCCGGAAGCTGCCTCGGACTCGCGCCGGAGCACTCCAGACTCTGCTGGAAGGGAAGCGAAGCCTCCATCCACTCCCGGGACTTTTTCTCCCCGTCTGCCTCATAGAGAAGGAAGAGGAAAAGTTCGCCCCTGATATCCAGAGACCCTTCCTGAACCCGCACATCCGCGCCCCGAAGCTCCACGCTGTCCCACAGAATCTCGCCGATGTTGGGCTTGCTGGAGGGAAGGGAAAGTTCCTCCTTCACCCGGATGATGTCTTTGTTCCGGACTGCCAGGGAAATGGGCGTCACCCGCGTGCTTCTCGTGCTGATCGAGGCTTCCCCGTGAAGCTCGACTCCCGCCTGCACATCGTAGAGCTCTTCCAGCTCCGCCTCAAAGGAAATCAGGGCCTGCACGCTGAATTTCCTGGAATTGATAAGCCTTACTTTGAGATCCTCCAGCTCCTGCCGCACATCCACACTGTCGCCGGCCGCCGCCCCGGGAAGCAGTAATTTTTCTTCAAAGGGAAATTCCGCCTGGATCCGGCAGAGCCTCCGCTCATCTCCTTCGGACACATACAGGATATGTACCTCCAGAGTTCCGGAAAGCTGCACCTGGCCTTCCGTGGTCCGTACCTCCTCCAGCTTCACCTCGCCCCGCTTCTGGATCAGCCCCGCGGCATCCGGCTTTTTGTCGGGAATGTTGAAATCCTCCGAGAGGGTCATCCGGTTCTCCCCGTACGCCTTCCGGCGGCTCATATGAATGTTTTTCTTCAAAAGTTCCACAAAAAAACCTCCCCTGCATCTAACGTGCTCCGGAAAATGCTCTCCGGAAACCGTTACAGTTTATGCAGAAAAGGTTTTTCCTATGACCTCAGTCGAAAAACACTTCCTGTTCAAGCCAGGGAAGTTTGACCACCACATAAGGACAGGAGGGTTCTTTCGGGATCTCTTCTCCCGCATCCGGTCCCATGAGGGTGGAAGAAAAATGAATGCCGTCCTCCGCAAGGATCAGCTGATCCACGGCGATGCTGCAGCCCCCGGTCTCCTGCTTCCCGTAACCGCGAATGATGTAAAGATAATCGCCGATCCGGTAGCTGATCATCATCTCGGATTCCTTGTTGGCCTCGAGGATCGTCTTCAGCTCATCCGGAACATCCTCCGCCGGTACCACCGTGAAATCCAGGGGCTCGCCGGTAATCTCCTTTTTCTCCGTCAGTGTACAGCCCGCCAGAAGGAGTGTCAGGCCTAAGCTTAAGGTAAAAAGCCAGGTAAGCCATTTTTTCAATCAAAAAACCGCCTTGTCTTGTCTTCTTTTCAGAGTATGCGGGTGGGGGAGATTCTATGCGCCAGAGAGACAGCTCCGAGGTCTGCTCAAAAGCTACTCTCACTTGTAAGCGGCTTTGTATACAAAATCCTCGTACTTCGCCATCCAGCTTTCTGTCACCTTTCGGCTCTGAAATTCCACTTCTCCCAGCGCCGTCACCGGCATGATGCCCATGAGGGAATTGGTCACGAAACATTCCTCGAAATCCTTCACATCCTCGGGCAGGATCCGCCGTTCCACCACCGGTTTTCCCTCTTTTTCAGCGTTTTCCAGCACCCAGCGGCGCAGAATTCCGGGCAGGAGGCCGGAGTCCACTTCCGGTGTATACAGAATTCCATCCTTCACAAAAAAGATATTGGAGGTGGCGCCCTCAGCGATCTCCCCTCTGGTATTCAGGAAAATCGGCTCCTGGATTTCCGTACCACGAACCGCCCTTTTCTCCAGAATACAGTCCCCGTAGTTCAGGGATTTCCGGTAGGTAAGGGGCGAGGTCTCGTTTCGCCGGACTTTGGAATAGGCCAGACGGAAGCCTTTCTCATAGTCTGCCGGGCCATAGTGGTTCTCTCTCGTGAGAAAAAGGATATTCTCCGAGGAGGCCACGATCTTCAGCACGCCTTTTTCCGGGCAGTCTTTTTCAGAGAGAATTTTTTCCACATTTTCGGCGCTGCAGGGAAAAGTTATCCCCAAAAGACGACAAGAATCCACCAATCTTTCCAGATGCCAGTCCAGAAGAAGGGGCTGTCCCTTCTCCACAGCGATGGTCTCAAAAAAGCCCAGGCCGAAAAAGTAGCCCTCATCCGAAGTAAAAGTTTTGTTTTCCTCCATTGTCATCACTCCATAGCCTGAAGAAGGGCTTTCGCCTTCTGCAGGGTCTCTTCATATTCAAATTCCAGGTCCGATTCACAGGTAATGCCGCCGCCCACGCCCAGGTGATAAACGCCGTCCTGGTAGACCGCGGTCCGGATCACGATATTGAGGTCACAGTCCCCGGAAAGGGAGAGATAACCCATGGATCCTGTATACAGGTTTCTGCTGCTGTGCTCAAGCTCATCAATGATCTCCATGGCCCGAAGCTTAGGCGCGCCGGTGATGGAACCGCCCGGGAAAGCCGCCTCGATGAGATCCATCACCGTGAGTTCCGGCTTTAAATCTCCCTCCACGTTGGAGATGAGGTGGAAGACGGTGGCATACTCTTCCACAGTGAAGAGCTCTGTCACCTTCACGGAGCCCGGCACGGAAACCCGGTTGAGGTCGTTCCGCTCCAGATCCACGATCATCAGAAGCTCGCTCTTGTCTTTCTCCGAGGCCTCGAGCTCTGCCCGGAGAAGCGCGTCCTCCTCCGGTGTCTCGCCCCGTTTTCTCGTGCCCTTGATGGGCCGGGTGACAATGTGATGGTCCTTTACCTTCAGGAAACGCTCCGGTGAGGCCGCCACCACCTGGAAATTGCCGTAGTTGAAGAAGCCGCCGAAGGGGGAGGGGTTGTTTTTCCGGAGAGTTCTGAAAACTTCATAGGGAGCTTTGGGGCTCTCGATCGCCAGCTGGCGGGTCATGTTGGCGATGTAGATGTCGCCCTCGATGATGTACTGGATCATCCGGTCGATGGCATCTTTGTAGTCCTCGTGGGTGAAATCCGGGGTGACGGTGAGGTGGGAGGCCGGTACTTCCTCAGCTAATCCGTCGCCTCTATTCTCACTGTCGGCATAAGCATTCCCAGACACCGCATGAGCCTGTTTCGGATCTGCCATACTGTCAGCTTCATCACATACCAGGTCAGCTAAAGTCGAATCCTCTCTAGAACCAGACTTTTCAACTACAATCTGATTTTCGCGCAATCTGAAAGCTTCGCCCGTATTAACGTTTTCTATCACACAGCCAGCATTATCACCAGCCAGCCCGGCTGCCCCTCTCACTATCTCTTCCACTTCCGCCAGCGCCTCTTCCGGCTTCACAGTCTCACCATTGGCTACTGTATACAAAACCTTCTCCCTTGTATCCTCAATGAGAAACACATCATAAAACACAAGCACCGCATCCGGCATATCCACGCCGTTCTTGTGCCGTGTTTTCACGTCCTCTTTTTTTCTGCCATATTCATAGGAAAAATAGCCGATGGCTCCCGCCGTCAACGGTAATTCCGTCGGATTCTCCTGCCGGTGTTCTTTTAAATAAGTCCGCACATACTCCTCGAAGCCGATTTCACTTTCCACGCCATTGACGGTGAATTTTTCCCCTTTCACCAGCTTGAGATAAGGCTTTAAGCCCAGGATCGAATAGCGGCCCAGCTCATTTTCCAGGGAAGAATCAAGGAAGGCCGTGTCTTCTTTTTCATAAAAACGCCCGTAGGCAAAGATCTCTGCCAGGGGAATATAGGTTTCAAGCGCTCTTAGTAACTGCATGCTCTTCCCTCCATTCCTCTGCGATCTTCACAAAATTTTCCAGAAGTTCGTGGCCGTACTCGCTGAGTACCGCCTCCGGATGGAATTGTACACCGTATACAGGAAAGCCCGTATGCTCCACCGCCATAACGGCCCCATCCTCCGAGCGGGCCGTCACTTTGAGGCAGGAAGGAAGTTCTCCCTTCACCGCCAGGGAATGATACCTGGTCACAGAGAATTTCTCCGGCAGTCCCCGAAAAATTCCCTCTCCCGTATTGATGATCGGTGTCACTTTTCCGTGCATGGGGCGGGCTCCTTTTTCCACCCGGCCGTCGTATTTCTCCACAATGACCTGATGGCCCAGGCAGACACCTAAAATGGGGATTTCACCGGCGAACTGGTCCAGAAGCGCGTGGGAGAGATGGGCCTCGGAGGGCTTTCCCGGACCCGGGGAAATGATAATCCCCTCGGGGTTCATGGCCTCCACCTCTGCCACCGTGATCTGGTCGGCCCTTTTTACCAGGATTTCCTGTCCCAGCTCTTTCACATAAGCGGACAGGTTGTATACAAACGAATCATAATTGTCCAGCATAAAATACATAGACTTATCCTCCTTTTCTGGCTAAACGCAGTTTTTTCCGAGTCGTTTATCCTTCAAGAAGGTCCGTAACTGGAATCTTTCCTTAGAATACCTGTTTTGGCTTTTGCTGTCAACCTTTCATTCTTTCCCTTGAATCCCGCTTGCTCATAAGGTATACTGGTTAGGATAGCATATTTTGTAACTATTCAGAGCCGCACCTCGATTTCGCTTCGCTTCATCTCGTTGTGGCTTCTCGCCAAATAGATTTCCAGTCAAAAGTGTTCGTTCATGCAAGCATGACTCACACTTTTGACTGAAAATCTATTTGGCTCTGAATAGTTACCATATTACTTTGTGCGGCGGATTCCGCACAGAAACGGAGGAAACATGATTCGTTTGATCCTTGTCCTGTTCGCGGTGGTGGCTTTTCTGATTCTCTCCATCCCGATCCTCATTGTGGAATGGCTCATCGGCAAGAAAAACCCGAAACTTCGTGATGAAAGCTCTCTTCATATCGTTCAGTTTATGTTCCGGCTGATCCAGTGGCTTGCGGGAACGAAGGTCACTGTCATCGGTGAGGAGAATGTCCCGAAAGATATCCCGGTGCTCTACATCGGAAACCACCGGAGCTTTTTTGACATTGTCATCACCTATGCCCGCTGTCCCCGGCTCACCGGCTATGTGGCCAAAGACAGCATGAAGAAGGTTCCCCTTCTCTCCGTCTGGATGGAGCGCCTCTACTGCCTCTTCCTGAACCGCACCGATATCAAGGAAGGCTTAAAGACCATCCTCACCGGCATTGAGCAGATCAAAAACGGCATTTCGATGTGTATTTTCCCGGAGGGCACCCGAAACAAAGGCGACGACGAGACCAAGCTTCTCCCCTTCAAGGAAGGAAGCTTCAAGATGGCTGAGAAGACCGGCTGTCCCATCATCCTCATGAGCATGAACAACACGTCCGCCATCCTGGAGGACCATTTTCCCTTCATCCGCTCCACCCATGTGGTACTGGAGTACAGCAAGCCCATCTATCCGAAGGAGCTTTCCAAAGAGGAACGGAAATTCCTGGGCGCCTACTGTGAGAAACAGCTCACGGAAATGGTGACACGCAATCAGAAACTGCTCTGATCCGACACATTTATGTCAAACTTTTCAAGTATACTGTAGGCAAGAGTGCTCTTTTTACGGGCAAGAATCCTGTCATAAAAAACGAGCCCGAAAAGCTCGTTTTTTTATTTCGGGGAAAGGGAGGTTTTTATGAAAAACACAAGAAATCTCATTCTGATCGTGGAGGACGATGAGAAACTCCGGCAGACCCTCGAGGACTTTCTTACAGCCAATCATTTTGCCGTGCTTACCGCTGTCGACGGAGAACAGGCGCTTACCTTATATTATGCGAACAATCATCTCATCGATCTGATCCTTCTGGACGGCATGCTGCCGGGGATGGACGGTTTCGAGGTCTTAAAGACCATCCGCCAGTACTCCGACGTGCCCATTATCATGCTCACCGCCAGAGAATCCGAGGAGGACCAGCTCACCGGCCTCACCAACGGGGCAGACAATTATATCACCAAGCCCTTCCGTCTCCGGGTTCTCAAGGCACACATGGACGTGCTTCTAAAGAGAAACAACCGGGCGGCTGCAGGCGAAATCGAGGCCGGGAAGCTTCGTCTTGAGCAGGCTTCCCAGCGGGCCTTCGCGGATGAGGTTCCCTTAAATCTCACCCCGAAGGAATTTGCCCTTCTCCTCTATTTCGTTCAGAACCGGGATCTCGTGCTGACCCGGGAGGTCATTCTCGACGCGGTCTGGGGCTTCGACTATCAGGGAGATATCCGCACCGTGGATACCCTTGTGAAGCAGCTTCGGAAAAAACTTCCCGATTCCTGCCCTTATATCCAGTCCATCTACGGCGTGGGCTATCGCTTTGAGGTGACGGACCATGAATAAACTTCGCGCCGAGATCGTTCTCTTTATCGACCTTTTTCTCGTCCTTCTTCTGGGCGGGATTCTGCTTTTTTACAGTCTTTTCGCGGACAACTATTATATCTCCCGAAAAAAGCACCAGATCAACGAGGCCTATGCGTTTATTGAGACACTGGATCTCAGTGATCTTGGCAGCGAAGATGAGGAAACCTTTCTTCCTCTGGCAGAGTCCTCCTACACAGTCATCATCTGTGACGCTGCTTTCCAGACGCTCTACAGCTCCAATGCGAAGTCCAACGGTTCCATGCTTCAGGACCAGATCCGGAAAAAAGCGGACTCTTACACGGAAAAAGCGGAGGCCGGCTATTTTCCCGAGCTGACCGGTCAGCCTATCTCTCTTCGCGGCCTTATCAGCCAGGATGACGGTACTTTTTACGTTCTAATCCATGAAAACACCAGAACGCTTCACAGCGGCATCCGTTATGCCAGACAGATTCTGGGGGATCTCCTCCTTCTTGCGATTTTCTCAGGAACGATCTTTGCCCTGCTGCTTTCGGAGTGGATCACCAGGCCCCTGGCCCAAATCCGTCAGCTCATCCAGCGCATGATGAATAACGACTTCTCCAAACACCTTCCCGAGCAGAGCCGCCTCAACGAGCTTGGAGAACTTTCCTCGGAGATCAACCTCATGGAGGACAAGATCCAGCAGAATATCAACGACCTGAATAACTACAACTATCTTTTGCTTCGGCAGAACCGGGATATGGCTGAGTTTGAAGATATGAGGAAAAAGCTCGTGAGCAACATCACCCATGAGCTGAAAACGCCCCTCGCCATCATTTCCAGCCAGGTGGAACTCCTCCAGTACGAATACGACGAGACGAAAAAGGACTACTATTTCACTTCGATCCTGGAGGAGACGGACAAGATGAGCCGCCTTATCAGCTCGATTTTGCAAAATTCCAGGATGGAAAACAAAATCCAGCAGGCTTCCCTTCGCTGGACCAGCCTCTCGGACCTTCTTCTCGACCTGAAGCCCAAGTATGAGAGCTGGCTCGCCTCCCTCAAAATCCGGTTCACCGCTTTCATTGAGGAGGACTGCATGGCTTATCTTGATCCCCAGCAGATCGAGCAGGCCGTCAACAACTATATGATGAACGCCACCCGCTACACGAAGCCCGGTCGTTCCGTACGCCTAAGCCTCTCTTCCACGGAGGACAGTTTCTACCTCTCGGTATACAACGACGGTCCCCGGCTTCCGGAGGCAGAACTTACCAAGGTCTGGACCGGTTTCTATCAGAGCGGCGAAAAACGGAAGAATGGCTCCACGGAGATCGGCATGGGGCTTTACATTGTCAAAGATATCATGAACCATCACCAGGGTTCCTGCGGCGCGCTGAACCGGGAAGCCGGAGTTGAATTTTGGATGTGCTTTCCGAAAAATCCCGTTGTATAAAAAAAGTCCACGGATCTGCAGTTTTTATCCCGCAGGTCCGTGGATTTTTTCCATTTGTCTTATAAGGTCTGAAGCTTCTCCACGACTTTCTCAAAGTGCATCGCGTGGGAGGCTTTCACGAGGATCGTATCTCCGGTCTGAACGAGCTTCGGAAGGGTCTTAAGGAGAGCGTCGAGAGTCGGGATCGAGAGGACTTCGCCGCAGCCGCCTCCCTCAAAGGCAGCCTCGGCCATGTGACGGCTCCGCTCGCCGACGCAGATCAGAAGATCAATCGCGTTCTGGGAGGCGTGCGCGCCGACGCCTGCGTGAAGCTCCAGCTCGTTTTCGCCCAGCTCAAACATATCGCCGAGGATCGCAACCTTTCTGCCCTCTGCATCCATGAGGATATCGAGGGAGGCCATCATGGCCACGGGGCTTGCGTTGTAGCAGTCGTCCACGATGAGCATGCCGTTGTGCTCGATCATATGGAAACGGCCGTTCAGAGCCTCGACTTTCTCAATGCCGCGCTTGATCTCTTCGAGAGAAAGACCAAGCTCCAGGCCCACTGCGGTGCCTGCAAGGGCGTTCATGACCATATGGCGGCCCGGAAGGGGCACATGGACTGAGATATTGCCCTGGGGTGTATGAATCTGGCAAACGGTGCCTCTGAGGCCTTTGGAGACCAGCTCATCGGCACAGATCTCTCTTCCGGATTCCAAACCGAAGAAAGTGGGTGCAATTCCCTTCACCTCATGAAGCGTGGAAAGCTTGTCATCGTCGCCGTTCAGGACAATTTTTCCATCCTCAGCGATGAAATCGAAGATCTCTGATTTCGCCCGGAGGATGCCGTCCCGGTCATGGAGAAACTCCAGATGGCACTGGCCGATGTTTGTCATGACACAGATGTCCGGTCTCGCGATTTTACTCAGACGGTGCATCTCGCCAAAATCGCTGATTCCCATCTCGAGAACGGCGATCTCGTCCTCCTCTGTCAGGCGGAAGACCGTGAGGGGCAGGCCCAGTTCATTGTTAAAGTTTCCGAGGGTCTTTAAGACCCTGTATTTCTCGGAGAGAACAGAGGCGATCATCTCTTTCGTGCTGGTCTTTCCCACGCTTCCGGTGATGCCCACCACCTTGGCAGAGAGCTGCTGGCGGTAAAACTCCGCAATGTCCTTGATGGCCTGCAGGGTGGATTCCGTGAGAATGTAGTTTCCTTTCGCCTCCGGAAGCTCCTGCTCGGACAGCACGCAGAGGGCGTCTTTTTCAAAAACACTGTCCACGAAATCGTGGCCGTCCACTCTCTCGCCCCGGATGGCGATGAAGAGACAGCCCGGCTCTGCCTTCCGGCTGTCTGTGGTGATGGAGAGGACTTCTTTGTTCTGATCTTCTTCGTTTCCGTGATAGGTTCCGCCGCAGGCAGCAGCGATGTTGGCAAGGGTCATGTTTTTCATGGATTTTTCCTCCTGTCTTTTACTGACGTCTCACTCTTAAGGATACCTCGATGAGTTTCTCGCAGAGCTCACCGAAATTCATGCCCAGAACCGCTGCTTCCTGGGGAAGAAGGCTGGTGGGTGTCATGCCCGGAAGGGTGTTTGCCTCCAGGCAGTACATGCTGTGGTCCTCATTCATCATGAAGTCCATGCGGGCGTAATTCTCCAACTGAAGGGCATGGAAAGCTCTCACGGCATATTCCTGCATTTTGGCGGTGTCGGTCTCGGAAAGCTCTGCCGGGCAGGTTTCGATGGTGCTTCCTGCCTGATATTTGTTCTTGTAATCGTAGAAGCCGTGGATCGGAGCGATCTCGATGATCGGATAAGCCACACCGTCCACAACGCCGACGGAGAACTCACGGCCTTTGATGTACTGCTCCAGAACCACTACATCGTCGTAGGTGAAGGCTTCCGCAAGGGCGGTCTCATACTCTTCCTGAGTATTGACAATGTAAACGCCGACGCTGGAACCGCCGCAGCTTGCTTTCACCACGCAGGGAAGGGAAAGACCGTACTCCCAGAGCTCTTTCGTGGGCTCGCCTTTTTTCAGGATTGCGCCTGCCGGGGTCGGAACGCCGCTCTCCAGGAAAAGTTTTTTGGAAAGGCTCTTATCCATAGCGATGGCGCTTCCGAGATAGCCGCTTCCGGTGTAGATGATGCCGAGAAGATCAAAGGCAGCCTGGACTTTTCCGTCCTCGCCGTTCTTTCCGTGAAGCCCTAAGAATACAACGTCTGCAGCCTTGCAGAGTTCCAGAACTTTTGGTCCAAAGAACTCCTTGCCGGATGCCTGCATCTCCCTGATCTTGTCGTCAAAGCTTCTCATATAGGCGGCAGCGGCGTCCACGTCGTACTCGCCCTCAAAAGCAGTCGCCGGATCCAGAGTGTCATTTCCACAATATACGTCCACAAGGATGGCCTGATGGCCTCTCTCTCTTAAGGCCTTGCAGATTCCGGTTCCTGATACGATGGAAATCTCTCTCTCTGTGCTGGTTCCTCCTGCTAAAACTACAATCTTCATAATATCCTCCTAAAATTCCTTTCTATTTTACAGACACTCAGCCGGAAGTGAGACACCTCCGGCTGTCATTTCTCTTTGTCAGTTGATGGTCACTACGCCGTCTCCATTGGAATCGTAGCTTCCTGTATTCTCGTCCCAGGTCGTGCCGTCGCTGCCTGTGCTGTCCCCGGCTGTGGTTCCATCCGTGGTTCCGGAGGAAGCGTCCGCCGTTCCGGCGAGCTCCTGCTCCACGTTCCGGGTCTCCGCCGGCTGCTCGTAAGCCTGCGTGCCCTGACCTAAGTTCGTCCCTGCATTATAGCACACAATGGGCGTTCCTGCATCAATATTTTCATAGATCGTCTTGGCATTGGCCCAGGGCGTATTGATACAGCCGTGGGAACCGCTGCTCTGGTAGAGGTTTCCGCCGAACGCGCCGCGCCACTTGGCATCATGGATTCCCACGCCGCCGTAGAAGGGCATCCAAAAATCCACCGGAGTCTTGTAATCCTCACCCTTTAAGATCGCGTTGGTTTCTTTATAATAGAGAGCGAAAATGCCCACCGGGGAACCCATATCCTTGCTGGTATTTCCGGTCACGACCAGTGTGTCCACCAGAAGCTGGCCATCCTTATAAAACCACATGCGCTGGTTCGTGTAATCGATCTCCACATAGGTATCTCCGATGCCGTTGGAGGTTCTGGCGACACCCATCTTGAGCCACAGCGGCTCTCTCACCACAGACTCGCCTTTCAGCAGAAATTCTTTTAATTTCTCTACCTCAGAAACCTGATCCAGCTCCCAGCCGTAATCACAGCTGTTGACCGTGATTGTCTCTCCGAGGGCCGTTGTGAATGGCACGTCTTTTTCATAGGTGTCATATTTCTCCGCGAGTCCTGCCACATAGTCACTGATCCGCTCGTCGCTGAAGGTCACGTCTCCATTGTCAGCCACGGTCATCCAGCTCTTGATTGTCGAGGCATCCAGAACCTCTCTGCTGTCACCGAAAGCATAGGTCACGGTCATCTTGGAATATTTCACCAGCGTGTTATAGCGAGCCACAAGATTTTCATCCTTGGAGGTGATGGACGGCTTCTCATAGCAGTCTCCCGCCTCCAGATCCACGCTCTTGAGCCCCTGGCTGGCTGCCTCGGAGAGAAGCGTCAGCACTTTGTCTTTGTTCAGGCAGTTTCCTTCGACCTCCGGAACCAGCTCGTAACTTGTGCCGTTCTCTTTGATATAGGCATCCTCGGGATCGGTGATATTCGCTTCCTGGAAGCATTCCAGCTTGTCCATGGCCATTTTCAGAAAGCTCTCGTCGTAGGAAGTTTCCACCGCCATGGAGTGATCCTCCGGATGGAAAAAGGCGTACATCCAGTTGAAGGAATTCTGCGCCTCCTGAAGCTCCTGCACCGCTCCTGTGGATACATAGGAAAAATCAATGGCAGAACCGTCGATGACTTCCTCCGCTCCGCCCCGCTCCGTGATCGTGATCTGATAGTCCGTCACAGAATCTGCGATTCTTTTTTCCACTTCATCCACGGTCATTCCCGAACAGTCCTCCCCGTTAATATAGGAGCCCGGGAAAAACCGGTCTTTATAATATACGCCCACGGCCAGGTAAGCCGCGGCCATGATCAGTAAAAAGATACTGACAATCAGGATAAAAATCCTCGATCTTCTTGCGTGTCTGGCTGATCTTGTCATGCTTTTTTCTTCTGCCCCTTTTCTTTAGAATAGTCCCCTCTTTTCTCTACGAATTGCTCCGCTGCTATGCAGCTCTCGCAATTTTCCGGAAATGCTACGCTTCTTATTCTAACATGTATCCCCGAAATGTAAATACTCTGTAACAAATTTCAGATTTTCTTAAGCAAACAAAAAGCCCGGAAACCCGGGCTTTTTGTACAGTCTTATTTTTCTTCGAGGATCTTGTCGATGCTCACCAGTTTGACGCAGAGAACGAAGAGCTCCACAGCCACAGCCAGCTCCTCCGGTGTCGGATAGGAAGGAGCGATACGGATGTTGCTGTCCTGGGGGTCCTTTCCGTATGGGAAGGTTGCTCCTGCAGGAGTCATCACAAGGCCTGCCTCTTTTGCTTTCGCCACGATGGCTTTCGCACAGCCCGGAAGCGCGTCAAAGGAGATGAAGTATCCTCCGCGGGGCTCCAGCCAGGAACCGATCTCCAGGCCACCCAGCTCGTTCTTCAGACCATTTAAAACGGTCTCGAACTTCGGTCTTAAGATATCGGCGTGCTTTCTCATATGAAGCACCATGCCGTGGATATCCTTGAAGAAACGCACATGACGCAGCTGGTTCAGCTTGTCATGGCCGATGGTCTGAATCGTCATCTGCTGTTTGATGAAGTCGATATTTCTCTTGGAAGCGCCGATGGCTGCCACACCGGAACCAGGGAAGCTTACCTTGGATGTGGAACAGAACTTGAAGACCATATCCGGGTTTCCTTCCTGCTTGCAGGCCATGAGGATCTCAATCAGGTTATCCTGCTTGTCCTCATAGAGGTGATGGATGCCGTAAGCGTTGTCCCAGTAGATACGGAAGTCCTCTGCTGCCGGTTTCAGTCTGGCGAAACGGAGCACGGTCTCATCGGAATAGGTGATACCCTGCGGGTTGGAATACTTCGGCACACACCAGATTCCTTTGACTGATGGGTCGTTGTTGACATACTGCTCTACCAGATCCATATCCGGGCCGCTCTCGGTCATCGGAATGTTGATCATCTTGATGCCAAAATACTCGGTGATGGCAAAATGACGGTCATAACCAGGTACCGGACAGAGGAATTTTACCTCGTCCAACTTGCACCAGGGAGTGCTTCCGCACACGCCATGAGTCATGGAACGGGCTACGGTATCGTACATTACGTTCAGACTGGAGTTTCCGTAAATGATGATATTGTCCGGTGAAACCTCTGTCATATCAGCCAGAAGCTCTTTTGCCTCCGGAATACCGTCCAACACACCGTAGTTCCGGCAGTCTACGCCAACGGAGCATCTCAAATCTGTCGTGCTGTTCAGTACGTCCATCATTCCCATAGACAGATTCAGCTGGGCCTCGGAAGGCTTACCGCGAGACATATCCAGTTTCAATCCTTTTCCCTTGATCTCCTGAAATTTTGCTTCCAGAAGCTCTTTTTCCTGTAACAGTTCCTCTCTTGACCGGTCTTTATATGCTGTCATTTTCGTCCTCCTCTATCGTTCTTCTGTGTCGCCATGTAAAATACAGCTGTCCGATGCAGACGCACTTTTCCACATGTTCACTAGCTGTCATTTTAGTACGTCACAGTAGTCACGTCAAGACTTTTGTGTTTATGGTGACGAATTTTCAGCGTTTTTTATAATAAGGAGGAACTTTTACGGAATCCTCTGTCTTTTTTTACATACAGTTCAGACGTAGTCCTCCACCACACACAGCCGGTTCTGGTCCGGGAAATAGAGAAGGAAAAGCTCCTTCGTGCTGCCCCGTTTCACCAGGGTAAAATACTGGTACTCCCCGTTAAAATTTACCTCATACCCTTTGGCGATATCCATATCCCGGAGGAGTGCGTCGATCTTCCGCTCCACCAGCATATTTCTTCCCCGGTGCCAGGCTACGGCCTTCTGTATCGCTGAAGTATTCTGGTACCGAAATACATGGTAGCGGACGCCCTTCCCGGCGAAGCTGGAACCGATCGCCTCGTTGTAAACTTCCCATTCTGTGGCAGGAAGAATGATGCCCCATTCCTCCCGGATGCTCTTGATATACGTTTCCTTCGGAGTGTATGCCCTCGAAAGCACTGCCATCGCCAGCACGAGGATCACGCAGGCTCTCAGCATAAAAATTCTTCGTCCCCTTACCATAATCATAACGCACGCCTCCTTTCTTCAAGGCTGTTTGTCTGTTGCCCGTTCTGCCTATATTTTACTGAATTTCAAGTCCCAAAGTCCGCACCGGCGTGTAAACAAGCTGTAAACAAAATCTTAGCTTTTTCCGAAGACAGGGCTTCTTTCTTAAGAAAATGTGGAGACGGTGGTTTTTTGCCATGAGATGTATTATAATAAAACGCAGTGAGTGCAAAAACAAAAGAAGAGAGGGTAACTGTTATGTTCAAGCAACATCCAAAAGTGTGGAGTGCCGTCCGTGAGTACGGGATTATTACCGTGGCGACGCTGATCATGGTAATCGGTATCTATGTTTTCAAGTTTCCAAACAACTTTTCCTTCGGAGGGGTCTCCGGTATGGCCGTCCTTCTGGCGAAGCTGACCTCCATCAGCGCCGGAAACTGGACCTTTCTCCTGAATATGGCTCTCCTAGTGCTGGGCTTCCTTTTTCTCGGAAAATCCTTCGGCATCAAGACCGTCTATGTCAGCGTGCTGATGTCCGTGGCCTTGAGCGGCATGGAAAAGATCCTGCCGATGTCCCATCCCCTGACCACCCAGCCTGTGCTGGAGCTGATCTTCGCGATCTTCCTGCCGGCCTTGAGCGCAGCCATCCTCTTTGACATCGGCGCTTCCGGCGGCGGTACGGATATTCTGGCCATGATCCTGAAGAAATATACCAGCTTCAACATCGGTTCCGCCCTTTTCGTGGTGGATCTTCTCATCACCGTGGCCGCCTGTTTCATCTTTGACCCCACGACCGGTCTTTTCTCTTTCACCGGCCTGATGGCGAAATCCCTCGTTATCGACGGCGTCATTGAGAACATCAACCTCTGTAAATATTTCACGATCGTCTGTGACGAGCCGGATCCCATCTGCGATTTCATCCACGACGCCCTGAACCGAAGCGCCACGATCTTCAAGGGTGAGGGCACCTACACCCATCAGCAGAAATTCATCATCCTGACAGTCATGAAACGAAGCCAGGCCGTCCAGCTTCGGAATTTCCTGAAAAAGAACGACCCCGGCGCTTTCATGATGATCACCAACAGCAGCGAGATCATCGGAAAAGGCTTCCGCGGCTTCAACTGAATCGTTTCCTGTAAAAAAAGAACAGCCCTTCCGCTTGAAACGGAACTGACTGTTCTCTTTTTATCATTATGTCGTCAGATTTTTTCTTATTTTTCCCAGAAGGAAGATTAACTGGTCTATCTCTTCTTCGGTCATTCCCTGCACCAGCAGTTTTTCCATGGTCTGGATATGATCCCGAAATTCATAGTAGAGATCCTCGCCCTGGTTCGTGAGAAGGATCTGCTTCAGTCTGGCATCCGTCGGAACGGAGACCCGGACGATATAGCCCTTCTTCTCCATCAGCTGGAGGATTCCGGTCACGGTAGAACGGGTGATGTTGAAATCACGTTCCAGATCCCGCTGGCAGATCTCCTGCCCCTTATGATCGTGGAGATAACGGATCACCCAGGTCTGCACCGGGCTGACGTCACCCATATTTCGCTGACGTTTCTCTTCATCAATCTTTCTTCCGATCATATTGCTGAGGACGTGGATTTCATGACCCACTTCTCTTCTATTTCTCCCCATGAAATCACCCTCCTTTTCTTTTTTGTTCGGTTACAAACAATATTATTACCGAATTAGAGGATTGTCAAGAGATTTTCCCGAATTTATTTTTTCTTCAGGTTCGCACTCCCAAAGCCCAGCGGCAGAATCTCTTTTAAGGTATAAATCTCATATTTTTCGGGGGTTCCGAGGAGGATCTCGAAGGTCCCGGGATCACAGAACTCCATCATGACCTGGCGGCAGATGCCGCAGGGGGCACAGATGTCGCAGTCCGGGCCTTTGACAGTTTCCGGGCCGCCCATGATAGCGATGGCCTTAAAGTTCCGCTCTCCTTCATAGACTGCCTTGAAAAATGCGGTCCGCTCCGCGCAGACACTGGGACTGTAAGCCGCGTTCTCAATGTTGCAACCCTGATAAACTTTTCCCTCTTTTGTTAAAAGGGCCGCTCCCACATGAAAATGGGAGTAGGGGGTGTAGGCGTGATCCCTGGCCTCCATGGCTCCCTTTAAAAGCTCTGCCGCCTGTTCCGGGGTGAGCACTGATTTTGCTTTATCCATAGGAAAATTCCACCTTTCTTTTTAGTCGGTCTCTTTCCGGTTGAAGAAGCCTTCCTGTCCAAGTTCTCCAACCTTTCCGGAACGATCCTTGAACTGAAGCTCCGGGTTCTTAATGCTGACCCTCATATTGGCGGGCACGGAAGAAGTGATAAACGCGTTACTTCCAATGACGGCGCCCTGGCCGATGACGGTCTCCCCGCCTAAGATAGAAGCTCCGGAATAAACGGTCACATTGTCCTCCAGGGTCGGGTGACGCTTCGTATGGCGAAGGCTCTGGCCGCCGCGGGTGGAAAGCGCACCGAGGGTCACGCCCTGGTAGATCTTGACATTTTTTCCTATTTTCGTCGTCTCACCGACTACAACGCCGGTACCGTGGTCGATAAAGAAATATTCGCCAATCGTGGCGCCCGGGTGGATATCTATACCGGTGAGGCCGTGGGCATACTCGGTCATCATACGTGGAATCAGAGGCACACCGAGAAGGAAGAGTTCGTGAGCCAGGCGGTTCACAAAGATCGCGTAGAGACCCGGGTAGGAAAGGATGATCTCATCCGTATTGTAGGCTGCCGGGTCGCCGTCGTAGCCTGCCTGGACGTCGGTCATCAGCACCTCCCGGACGGCCGGAATCCGGGCCAGGAACTGATTTACCAGAGAAGCGGCCTCCTCCAGGGCTGCCTCGGGGCTTGCCGGCGGATTTTCTTCCCGGTGCTGCAGGGCACGGGCGGTCTGTTTCGTCAGGTTGTAGTGAATGTCCTCGAGGATCTCTCCCACATGGTAGGACAGAGAATTCTGCTTGAGGTTTCTGGTCTCAAAATATCCAGGGAAAATGATCTTCCGGAGATTCTCCAGGATCTCCAGAACGATGGCGCGGTTGATGCGGTTGGTGGAATCGATGTTCCGGATCAGCGGATATTTCTCATAGCTGTCCAGAATCCCTTCCACCAGACTGTTTAAGGGACGGTCTAAGATTTCCTTTTTCATCGGGCGATTTACTCCTTTTCTTTGATTTATACGGGTAAAAAAACGCCGGATAGGAACTATCCAGCATACATCGTTTCATCTTCTCTTATTATATGAAAAAGAGCTGCTTTTCGCAACTCTTTTTCTTTTTGCTTTATTCAGATCTTAAACCGATATCCCACGCCCCAGATCGTCTCGATGTACTGGGGTTTGGCGGTGTTTTTCTCGATCTTCTCGCGGATCTTCTTGATATGTACGGTGACAGTGGCGATATCTCCGACGGACTCCATATCCCAGATCTCCCGGAAGAGCTCTTCCTTCGTAAATACATGGTTCGGATTTTCCGCAAGGAAGGTTAAGAGATCGAACTCCTTGGTCGTAAAGTTCTTCTCCCCGCCGTCTACCCAGACCCGGCGGGCGGTCTTGTCAATCTTGATGCCGCGGATCTCGATGATGTCATTTTTCTGGGCGTTGCTGCCTACCAGCCGGTCGTAGCGGGCCATATGGGCTTTTACTCGCGCCACCAGCTCGCTGGGGCTGAAGGGTTTTGTCATATAGTCGTCGGCTCCGAGGCCCAGGCCACGGATTTTGTCGATGTCGTCTTTTTTCGCGGAAACCATGATGATCGGCGTATTTTTATGATTGCGAATCTCCTTGCAGATCTCGAAACCATCCATCTCCGGCAGCATCAGATCCAGGATAAAGAGATCGTAATCCGTCTCCAGTGCGCGTTTCAGTCCCACATCCCCCCGGTTCTCGATCTCCACCTCAAAGCCGCTGAGCTCCAGATAGTCTTTTTCCAGGTCTGCAATGGCCTCTTCATCCTCGATAATCAATATTTTACTCATTTATTATAGGCACCTCCTGATATTTTCTAAGTACAAAATACATCACAGTTCCAGCTCCGAGCTTGCTGTTGGCCCAGATCTTTCCGCCGTGGTCCTCGATGATCTTTTTTACAATGGAAAGACCGATGCCGCTGCCTCCCTTGGAAGAGTTCCGGGAGGAATCTGTCCGGTAGAAACGGTCGAAAATGTTCGGCAGATCCTTGGCGGCGATGCCTTTTCCGTTGTCCTCGATCTCTACCTGGATGAAGTCGCCCACATCCCGCACCCGGATGCTGATATAGCCCTTCTGCTTGTCCAGATATTTGATTGAGTTGCTGATGATGTTGTTGATGACACGCTTGATCTGCTCCGCATCGGCGATGACCAGCGTACCCTTGTCCACATAATTAAAATAGGAAAGCTCAATGTTTTTCGACTCCAGCTCCAGTCCCACATCCTCCACACAGTCGTCAAAATAGTCGGAAACATTGATCTTGGCGAAATTGTAGGGAATCCGGTTCGTGTCGATCTTGGAGTAAAAGGTCAGCTCATTGATGAGCCGGTCCATATCGTTGGCTTTGTTATAGACGGTCCTTATGTATTTGTCCATTTTCTCCGGCGTATCCGCCACGCCGTCCATGATGCCCTCCACATAGCCCTTGATGGCTGTGATGGGGGTCTTCAAATCATGGGAAATATTGCTGATGAGCTCTTTGTTTTCCTTGTCGTAGGCTTCCTTTTCCGCATTGGAATCCCGAAGGCGCTGGCGCATCTCCTCGAAATCCCGGCAAAGGCCGCTGAACTCATCCTTGCCCTCCACCTTCAGCTCAAAATCCAGATCGCCGTCCTTGATATGCTGGGTGGCCTCCCAAAGCTTCTGCAGGGGAGTGTTGATGCCCCGGTAAATCCAGGCCGACAAAAGCGCTCCTGTCAGCACCAGGATCATCAGAATGGCAATCAGCATATCCCACACCAGCTTCTTCAGCTCCGGCATTGTATTGCTCACGGAGGTGATGATAAAGGCACTTCCCTGATCCCCATCGGAAAAGATCATATCTACCTGTTTCACATAGGCCTGCACGTCCTGAGCGATGTAGGTTCCGTCCGCCTTGTAAACGGAGGCCCCGTAAGAGGGAAGCTCCCGGAAAAGTCTCAGGTTCGCATCGCTGGCTCCGGAATAATAAAGGCTCTTGCCTTTTCGCACGATCAGATAGGAGGACTTGTCCTGCAGTTCCGCGTTCAGCGTATCGAGATAGGTAGTATCGAGATAGGCGTCCGCATTCTCCTCCGCCTTAATCGACATCTCATCGAAAACGTCCTCTGTCGCTTCATTGAGCATCTGCAGGGTATTCGCCAGACTTTCATAACTGATATCTGTAATTCCAAGCTTCGCTTTCAGCGCATTAACCTGTATATGGCTGAAACCGGCGAAGGCGAGCAGGGCCAGTATCAGCGGAACGCAGGCAATCACGAAAAAAGCGGTTATCAGTCTTGTTTTCAGCTTCATGATTCTGCCCCTTTCCAGTCTGTTATTCACTTTATTGCTTATTTTAACATACCTCCGCTTTCATTTCATCTAAACAAAAGGGCGGAAATATGAAATTTTTCTAAAAACTTGTTTTGACCCGGCTCCCTTCCTGTGATACACCGAGAAAGAGGGGGATTTTCTCATGAAAAAATGGATAAAAAATCTTCTTCATCGATGCCATCGGAAACATTTTCAACACGATAAAAGCACCACGACTTTATGGGTTTTTCCAAGGCTCAGGAACGTTTGAAGGCCAATTCCCATACGGAGCTCAAATATCAGCTCAGGGAAGCCGCTGATGACGCCCGCCGGGCTAACGCCGCCAAGACCGATTTTCTCCGGCACATCCAAGCCGCTGGATTCCGGCCAGCTCATCGAAAAACTGAAATTATACGCTTCCAGAAAACAGGTATAAAAATAACCGCCGTGAGCTTTGATAAACAACTCACGGCGGTATTTTTATGTTTTCACTGTACTGATTAAAGTGCTTTCACAGAAAAGCCATAAGAAAACTCTTTCTCACTCAGGCGGTACTTCGGATCAAGGTCCGGGCCGCAGCTAGCGGAACCGATGCCGCTCACCTTATAGTCGATGCGGACGTTAGTGTTGGAAGACTCCAGCTCGTAGGAGTGGCCTTTCCGGGTCAGCTCTTCCTTCGTGTAATGAGAGGTCTGGAACTCCACTTCGCCCTCGGTACGGAAAGCGATGCCGTCTCCGTTTGCCGGATCAACGAGGCTCACTTCTTTCACATGGGTGTGGTTTCCGTTCTCCTGGGGCATGATGTAGGGAACGTATTCCTCGGTCACGCTGGTGGTGAAACGGCCAACCTTTGCGTGGTGGCAGAGATCCTGATAGTTCTCGCCCGGGCCCATTCCGTAGTATTCTACCTTTTCCACAGCGGTGGGAAGGGTGAACTCGTAACCGAATCTCGGAAGCCAGATGGCCTTCGAATGAACCTTGGACTGAACGGAAATGTGAAGCTCGGGATCGCCGTTATCCAGACGGTAAGTCACTTCGTAGTGAAGGAGCGGACTTCTGGCTACACCGGCGAGACTGCCTGCGCTGACAAGCTCGATGCAGTCTTCGGTCTCTTTCCAGGTGAAGGAATAGCATTTATCGAAGAGGCGGTTCATGTTCCAGCCGCTTAAGTTGTCCTCGAAAAGACCCCAGGTCATCTTGATATGGCGGTCGTTGTCAGTCGGAGCGCGCCATACGTCGAGGTGAGCCGGATTAACGAGAATGTTCTTTCCGTTTTTCAGGATTCCGGTCAGGGTTCCGTGAACCTTGTGGAAGGTATAGCCGATGGAAGCAGTCTCGTCTGTCACAGTGACAGTCAATTTATCCTCAGATACTTTCCAGGAGCCTTCGCCGTGTGTACGCTCTGCAGTCACAATCTCTACCGGAAGCTTCAGCTGAACCATACCGGTCTCATAACCGGCCTCGGCCCATTCGGTTGCTTCTTTCTGGTGCAGCGTCAGGGTCACATAAGCGCCCAGAGCACAGATCTTCGGAAGGTCTGCCGGGATCGTAAGGAGAGTCTTCTCTCCTGCTGCCAGCTCCAGATTCTGTGTGCCGGAAGCGACAGCCACGCCGTCCACCTCTACAGTCCACTTGAGATCATAGTTCTTAAGGTCAGTGAAATAGTGGCGGTTATGGATCTCCACGGAGATCTCTTTCTCTCCCACCTCTTTTAAGGAAGCGCGGAAGGGCTGGAAGACTGCTTTTGCTTCCAGAGAGCCGGCTTTTACTTCACGTTTTGCAGAAACCAGGCCATCCACGCAGAAGTTGTTGTCGTGAGTCAGCTCGTCGAAGTCGCCGCCGTAATAGTATTTGCCGTCTTTCAGCACCGTATGGTCGGCCCACTCCCAGATGCAGCCGCCGATCAGGCGCGGATATTTATCGAAAAGTTCCTGATAATCGTTCAGGTCTCCCGGTCCATTTCCCATGGAATGGGCGTACTCGCAGAGGAACAGCGGACGGCTGTCGTCCTTCTCACCGTCTGCAATCAGATCGGAAAATTCGCGGTACATGTGGCTCTCCACATCGTACATAGTCGGGGTGTTCAGCATGTTGGCGCGCTCGTAATGGATCAGGCGCTCCGGGTCACGCTGCTTCGTCCAGCGGCACATATCGTCGTAGTGGCAGCCGTAGCCGGACTCGTTTCCGATGGACCACATGATGACGCTGCAGGAGTTCTTGTCGCGCTCCACCATGCGGCGCATACGCTCCATCAGGGCCTCGCCCCAGTCAGGATGGTCCGTCGGCCAGGTGCGGTCGTACATATGGTAGCTCCAGAGGGTCTCTCTGGTGACAAAACCGTGCATCTCAATATCAGCCTCATCCACCACATAGAATCCCAGGCGGTCGCACTCGCGGATAAATTCCGGAGCAGGCGGATAATGGGAGGTACGAACGGTGTTGATGTTGAGCTTTTTCATGAGATAGAGGTCTCTGCGGATATCCTCAAGGCTCATGACATGGCCTTTCACCGGATCGGTGTCGTGATGGTTCACACCCTTCAACTGTACGGAAACGCCGTTGATCAGAAGCTCACCCTTCGGAGAAATTGCGATTGTGCGGAAGCCTACGGGAACCGGGATAAACTCGCCAAAGCCCTCCAGCACCAGGGTGTAGAGGTTCGGAACCTCTGCGCTCCAGGGTTTTGCATCGGGTACGGTAAAGTCTGCCTTTCCGTCGATGACCGGCTGTTTCTGGATGCAGGTATCGCCGTCATAGAGGCAGGCGGTGAGATCTCCGGCCGGAGCGGTCACTTTCACGGAAAGCTCGGTGAGGTTTGCGTGGATCTCCACATCCTGCACATGCTCTGCGGGACGGGTCAGCACATAGACGTCGCGGAAGATTCCTGTCATACGGAAGAAATCCTGATCCTCCATGTAGCTGCCGTCGCACCATTTGAGGACTTTCACGATAATCTCGTTTTTGCCCTCGTGAAGGTACGGGGTCACGTCAAACTCAGCGGTGCAGTGGCTGCACTGGCTGTAGCCGATCTCCTGACCGTTGATAACAAGATAAAAACAGGGGTTTACACCCTCGAATACCAGGTAAGTCTTTTTCGTGAGGTCCGCGCAGTCAAACCAGGTGCGGTAAACACCGCAGGGGTTCTCGTCCGGCACATAGGGCGGATCTACGGGATAGGGATAGTTTACGTTGGTGTAGTAGGGAGGCTCAAAACCTTCCATCTGCCAGTTTGCGGGAACCGGAATTTTTCCCCATTCGGTAATCTCTTCCGGTACCTCATAGTAAGCGGGATAGTAATTGAAATCCCAGATGCCGTTCAGAAGCTGAAACTCGCCGGATTTCTCTCTTTCTCCGGCCAGAGCCTTCTCTGTGTTCTCAAAGGGAATGTAGTAAGCTCTCTCTTTTTCCCGGCCTTTTTCCAGGAAATGAGGATCCTGCCATTCACGACTGTTCATTCTTACGCCTCCTTATTTTCTCTTGATCCACATGCCGTTGGTGAAATCGGGAATTGCCACCGGCTGTCCGCCGAGAGCGATGGACTGCTCTGCCAGAGCGGAAATGCTCATCCAGGCTGCCAGGTCATAAACGTCGATGGGCACATCGGTCTGATCCTGTACACTCTTGATGAAGTCACAGAATACCAGCCAGTCCATGCCGCCGTGACCTTCCTTGACGCCCTCTTCCATGTATTTTTTCCATACGGGGTGATCGTATTTCTCACGGTATTCTTCCACATTGCCCCAGTGCTTTTTCCACTCGAAATGATCTTTTGCGTGCTCCTCGCCGTCGATGAAGAGGGACTGGTTGTCCTCGAAATACATACCCTTGGTTCCCTGTACGGTGAAGCCTCTGGAGTAGTATCTCGGGAGGGTGGTGTCCAGAGTCAGAAGAATGGTCTCGCCGTTGGCACAGGTAATGATGGTGTTTACCACGTCGCCCTGATGGAACTCGGTGTTCATCAGCACTTCGTCGTCTGCCTTGTTGTTTTTGATGTATTCCTTCAGGCCTGCTGCCTTGGAAGCCATGGAGGTCAGGGTCAGCATGCGGTTTCCGCGGTTGATGTGGAGAACTTTTGCGATGGGTCCCAGCTCATGGGTCGGGTAGTTCTCGGTATTTCTGTGGATATAGTTGTCCAGACGGTAATGACGGTTCTCTCTTCCGAAAGCAACCTCGTCGCGGAGGTCATGCTTGTAGCCGCCCTCGCAGTGAACGATGGTTCCGAGAACGCCCTGCTCTGCCATGTTGTAGACCATCATCTCATCACGGCCGTATACGCAGTTCTCCATCAGCATCACCGGCACATGGGTCCGCTCGTAGGCCTCAACGATCTTCCAGCACTCCTGTACGCTGTAGGCGCCGCCGACCTCACAGCCCACATATTTTCCGGCTTCCATCGCCTCGATGGCGATGTTCAGATGATTCTCCCAGGAAGTGCAGAGGATCACAGCGTCCACCTCAGGCATTGCAAGAATCTCTTTATAATTCTGTGTGGTCAGCGGACGGGGACGGCCTGCTTCCTCGACGGCCTTGGCTGCTTCCTGGCAGCGATCCTCATAGACATCGCAGACAGCTGCAAATTCCACATCCTCATGATGCACAAAAACCAGTTTCAAAAGGCCCATGCCACGGCCTCCGAGACCGATCAGACCTAATTTTACTTTTTTTCCCATGATAAGTCCTCCTCTTTTCAGTCGGTTATGACGCTATCGTATCATACCTTTTTTACAAAAAAAATGTCACAATAAGCATATTTTTTATAACATCGGACAGGTTATTTGTTCCGGTATTCTCCTATGTCCTCCAGCTTCACCCAGGTCTCTTCACTGCCCGGCGCGGTGACTTTGTTTCCGACGAAAATGACCGTCTGGATGTTCTTCACATTAACAAGTTCCCCGTCCACGCTGGTAAACTCGTTATCCCGGATCTCGAGATACTGATGGAGTTTCCGATCTGTACCGATCTCGCGCACCGGTGTATCCACCTGGATCACGCCCTGGCCCCAGCATTTCACATGGTCGCAGTCGTTGAAACGGTTCTCTCTGATCTCGATGTGTCTCGTGGAACCGGATTCAAACCAGTCGGCCGCGTCTCCCGCCACCAGGATTGCCGCTCCTGAGGTGTGAAAATCATTGTCCCGCACAATCATCTTTCCGGCGCAGCCCAGAAGGAAGCCTCTCGCGCGGTTATTCCGTACCCTGCAGCCCTCGATAAGCACATCGGGCACATAGCTCATATTTTCGATGCTGTCCTTCTCCTTGATGTCCCGGGGCAGCCGATCCTCGAATTTCACATAGGTAAAGTCTTTATTCAGTCGGACAATCTCCTCCGCCCGGCTCTCGCCCATGGAGAAAAGCGATTCATAATTGACAAAGGAAAACGTATCTCCCACCGTGCCCACGGGTACGCCCTTCTGCTGATGATGAACCAGCTCCACCAGAAGCTCGTTTTCGCTCAGGATCTTTTTCACACGAGCGAAAATGCCATGGATGTTCACCGCGTCATCCAGCTGGCGTTCAAAGAGACAGTCTTTGATATGAATAAGTCCCCGGCAGTAAACGAAATGCGTCGCGTCGGCAGCCAGGGAGAACCAGTGGCCGTTGCCAGGCTTTCCGGTGATTGCCACGCGCTCCAGCGTGATATTTTCCGTAAACTGGGCAATCACGCCCATACCGGCACAGTGATAGATCTTCACATCGCGGAACGTAACATCTTTGCTGGCCGTCACATAGGCGGCCGGATAACTTCTCGGATGATGGCGAAGGACGATGACATGACCCGGCGTATAGCCCTCAAAACTCTTCAGGTCGCCGGTTCCCTCCAGCGTCACCTCCACCAAGCCTTCCTCCAGCTCTTTCCAGATTCCGTAGTTGGAATCCGGCCGGATATCAAAGCCCGTCTCGTAAGGTCCCTCGGAGGGCTCGCCTTTTTCCGGGTCCACTTCCATCCAGAACGGAATCTCCTCGCAGAAATTTTCCCCTGTGAAAAAGATCCGCTGATGGGCTACATAATAAGGAAAGCGCTCTTTGTCGATCCGAAGCTGCATGGAGGGGCCGTTCACGGAAACAATCGTTCCCTCGGAGTAAGCCGGACGCTCGTAGTCGATGGAAAAGCCCTCCAGCGTAATGTCCTCGCCGTGCTCGAAATAGAAGGCCAGAAGCTCCGTATGGAAAATGAAATCGCTGTTTTTTCCGCTAATAGTAAGGTGCGTGCAGTTCGTGAGGTCGAAAGCGATCCGTTTGATCGTGTCCTCGTCGTGGTTGGAGATGCACAAAGTCCGCTCAAAGGCGAAATCCGGGTAAAAATGATAGGTTCCCTCCTCAAAAAGGATCTCCACCGGTTCCTCGTTTTTGCGGCACTCCTCCAGAACGCCCCTAAGGCGCAGCATGTTCATACGGTCTTTCTCTCCGGGAAGAATTCCATAGTCTCTTACATGAAATGTTTTCATCGTCGTTTTCCTTTCTTTTTCCAGTGTAGTCAAATACCCCGCTGCAGGCAACGGGGTATTTTTATTCTTTTTATTCTTTTACGGAACCTACCAGCACACCTTTTACGAAATATTTCTGAAGGAAAGGATATACCAGAAGGATCGGCACGGTGGTGACGATGATGGTGGCGTACTTGATGATCTCCTGCAGAAGCACGGAGTCTGCGGTTACGCCGACGCTGCTGGAGAGCAGAGCATCCATATCTTCCTGTTTAACCAGAAGCTCACGGAGGAACATCTGCAGGGGATAGAGGTCTCTTCTCTTCTGAAGGTAAACCAGAGCGTTGTACCACTCACCCCATTTTCCTACTGCGTAGAAAAGGGTGATAGTAGCCAGAGCCGCTTTGGAAAGGGGCAGGGTGATCTTCGTCAGCATCGTGAAATGGTTCGCTCCATCGAGAGCCGCCGACTCGTAAAGGCTCTCGGGCACGGACTCAAAGGAGGTCCGAAGAACAATCATATTGTAAACACTGAGCATTCCGGGTACGATCATGGCCCAGATGGTATTGGTCAGGCCCAGTTTCTGGACTACCAGGAAGGTGGGAACCATACCGCCGCTGAAGAACATGGTGAAAATGATAAACAGCATGATGGGTTTCTTTAAGAGAAAGCCCTTTCTGGACAGCGGGTAAGCGCCCAGGATCGTGATGCCCATACTGCAGGCCGTTCCGACTACCACATAAAAGATGGTGTTCCGGAAGCCCAGCCAGATATTTGCTGAATTAAGTACCGCTTCATAGCCTCTGGTGGAAAAACCGGCGGGTTTCCACAGAAGCCCTGTCACTTTTCCAAATTCTACCGGGTCACTCAAGGAGGCGAACAGTACATACAGAAGGGGGTAAAGCGTGATCAGCATCAGAAGTACCATGAAGCAGTTGTTCACTACCCGGAAGATTTTCTCTCCCCGGCCCACGATCATGCGTCCGCTCTCCTCCGTTTCTTTATTTTTTCTTCTCATTGTAAGGTCCTCCTTTTACCAGAGACTGTTTCCATTGATCTTCTGACTCAGCTTGTTGGCGCCTGTCAGGAGAATCAGGTTGATCACGGAGTTGAAAAGTCCAACCGCCGTGGAGTAGCTGTAGTTCATCTCCTCGAAACCTTTACGGTATACGAAGGTGGAAATGATATCGGAGGTCTTGTATGTAACCGGTGACTGGATCAGGAAGGCTTTCTCCCAGCCAATGTTCATCAGACCGCCCACAGCCATAATAAACATGATGACGATGATCGGCAGCATACCCGGAAGGGTTACATGCCAGATCTGTTTCAGCTTGTTCGCTCCATCGATACGGGCTGCCTCATAGAGCTGCGGGTTGATGCCGGTAATGGCCGCCAGGTAGACGATGGAACCCCAGCCGAAGCTCTGCCAGATATCGGAGATGATGTAGATTGCCCGGAAACAGTGCGGATCCGCGATCAGGCTTCCCTGATGTCCCGTGAGGGAATTGACAATCTGTGTGATAAAACCATCGCTGTTGGTGAACACCAGTATTAAACTGGCAATCACCACAGTGGTGATAAAGTGGGGCAGATAAGTAATGGTCTGAACCACTTTTTTGAAACGCATGTTTACGACTTCATTTAAGAGAATCGCAAAGATAATCGGAGCGCTGAAGCCGAAGAGAAGATTCAATCCACTGATCATCAGTGTGTTCTTCAGCGTCCTCCCGAAGAATACGGAGCCTACAAACTCTTTGAAGTATTTAAGACCTACCCAGTCACTTCCCAAGATACCAAGTCTCGGTTTAAAGTTTTTGAATGCGATGATAACTCCGTACATCGGGGCGTAACAGAAGATGATCAGATAGATCAGTACCGGCAATAGCATCACATACAACAGCCAGTTCTTCTGAAAATCTGTTTTAAGTCTCTGAGAAAGCGGTTCTGCTTTCTTTTTCCGACTGGATTTCATGACATCAGCGCCCCCTTTTTCTTATCTTGCGTTGTAACGATCCAGTGCAGCCTGCTCAACAGCGATCAGGTCTTCAATGTGCATGTCTTTCAGATTCTGCTGGAAGGTCTCGAAGTTGTCGAGAGGCTCTTTGCCCATAACGAATTTCAGCAGGCTCTCTTTTACATAGGTATCAACGTCTGCCTGATAGGAGCTTCTGGTCTCAGCCTCTTCAGTGTTGTAGAGGATGAAGTTAGACAGAGTCTGGGAAGTTCCCTGCTCTTTCCAGAGGGTCAGCGCATCCGGCTGGCAGCCTTTGTTGTATTTCTTGGTCAGGATGTAGTTGAGGTCAGTATCTTCGAAGGTGTGCCACTGCTGCGGAGCCGCGCCAAGGAGCTCATCGGTGGAAGCGTCACTTGCCATAGCGTTGATTACAGGAACACCATCTTCCATATGATAGCCAACGCCCTCTTCGCCGTTTGCCAGCTCAAGGTCGATGTCATCCAGATACAGAGCATCCAGAAGAGCGATGCAGGCTTCTACGTTCTTGCAGTCTGCGGTGATGTATTTGTAGTCGCCCAGGCCTCTGCTGCTGCTGCGAAGTGCTGCCTGAGTGTCACCCTCGTTCAGTACGGGAGCCGGAGCCGCGATCAGAGCTTTGCTCTCATCTTCGCTCTCAGTGGTTACATAATAGGTAGTTCCGTAGGTGTAAAGGTGAGTCATAGCGGTTCCTACTCTGTCGGAGGAATCAAGGGACATGATGTCGTTCTCGGTCTGAGTTGTGAAGTCCGGATTGATGTAACCAGCCTCATACCACTGATTTAACAGAGTCAGGTAATCTTTGTAGGAATCCTCGTAAGGTCCGAAAGCAACGGTTCCGTCATCTTTAATATAGTAGTCATTCGCTGCAACGCCGTAAGCGGAAGAGAACATGTTGGTGGTGAACAGCGGGCCTAAGTCGTTTCCGCCGGAAGCATGAACAGCCAGCGGGTACTCAACGCCGTTGTCTTTCATAGCCTGGAACAGAGCTGTCCACTGATCAATGGTGGTCGGAACGTCCATGCCGGTTGCTTCCAGATAATCTTTACGGATCAGGGGACCGGTGAAGGTCAGGTCTGATTCTTCGCTTCCGCAGATCTTAGCGCCCAGACGGATGATACGGCCTTCGTCATCAGTAACTGCTTTTTTCAGGAACTCATCATCTTTGATCAGGTTGTAAAAGTTCGGGGTGTACTCTTCTCCAATATAATCGGTGTAATCATAGAGAACGCCGTCTGCGTATGCCATCTCAACGCCGCCGGGATAGTAGAGGTCGATACCGCCGCAGAAGATCATATCTGGAAGAGTGGAGTCAGCCATCATAATTGTGAAGTTGTCCTGTGCCTGACCTACCGGCGGATGGATGAACTCAAATTTGCAATTGAACTTTTCCTCAATGTCTTTGATTACATGGTAGTCTTCCATATTACTGGTTGCCTGAGCATTTGCGCTGGTCATATTAAACCAGATCGTGATGGTCTCGCCGCCGAGGTCCGGATAACCCTGCTCGTTTCTCGGACACGGATCTGCGGAAACAGTGCCTGCAAAGCTTCCTACTGCCATGAGGGCTGCCAGTACGCTGGCGGTGACTTTCTTTCTTCTTACCATAATAACTTCCTCCTTTTCATTTCCGGCTCCCTTTTGTTCGAGCCGCCCTGTTTGTTGGTGAGTCCACTATAGCATTTTCTGTTCTCATTCGTAAATAAACACATTTTGCACGGTTTTATCACTTTTTGAATACGTTTTATAGAGCATTTTTGCTAAAAGCTCTCGTTTTTACTTTCATTTTCTTCCGGGCGTCCTGATTTTTTGCCGAATTCCCCTGTTTTTTCCTTATATTATTTTATGCACTTTCTACAGCCAGATGGCGTATTTTTGCCAGATTGTCAACAATTTCTGACATAAAAAAGGAGAATATCAGAAATTGATCATCCCGATATTCTCTCTTTTTGCTGTTCTGACCGGCTTACCCGGGTAAAAATTCACTCTTTTGTGCAAACTGACAAGGCTGCTTCAGACCTCTGTTTTTGCCCCCAGACTCTCCCGGTACTGGCCCGGCGTCATGCCCTCATACTTCTTGAACACCCGGATAAAGGTGGTGATATTGCAGAAACCGCTTCTCACTGCCACATCCCGGATCTTGACCTCCGGGGAATTTTTCAGCATATCCTTGGCCAACTCCACACGGCTCTGATGGATGTACTCCAGCACGCCGGCGCCCATCTGATGTTTGAAATATCTGGAGAGATGGGATGGGGTCACGCCCACCTGCTCCGCGATGCCGTTGACCGAGAGGTTCTCATCGGAAAGATTTTTCCGGATGATCTCCATGATCCGGTCAATCGAGCAGATCTCATTTTCTTCTGTCTTATCCTGAATCTCTTTGTTGACAAATTTAAGCCGTACTTCCTCGTAGCCCTTATGAACTGCCTCCAGGCTCTGGCCGCTCTCGCTTAGGTAGCAGTTGCAGAAGATCTTCTCCTCCTCGGCCAGGATCTCTTTCATCCGGTCACGCTCCCCGGAAAGCAGCTGGCGGAAGCTCTCGCCCGTCTCACTGTCCCCGTTCAGCACACAGAAGAAGCCGTCCTTTCCTTCCAGCACATAGAACTGCTTAAGCTCCGGGAAACATTCCTGGATGTACTCCATAAGGATCTCCCGCTTATCAGCCTCCTGTACCACAGTCTCCAGAGCCTCACTGTCCACTTCTGTCTCCTCGAAGACGCAGAGAAGCACCGCATAAAAGCCGCCGCCAAAGCCCAGCTCCTGTTTCAGCTCTTCCGTCTCAGGCAGACTGCCCTGGAAGAGAAGCTGTCCCAGGTGAAGCTCCTTCATATTCGCCTCGTACTGGCGGATTTTTTCGTTCATCTCCTGCCGGGTCCGGATCGTCTTTTTCACATAGATCTCCAGATCTCCCAGCTCATCCATAACCCCGCTCTGTTCCAGCTCCTGATCCGAAGCTTTTACGGTATTGAGAAGATACTGGATCGGCAGATAGTTCCGCTTGGCCACCAGGAAGGACAGGATCACGAGAAGCGCCGCTCCCAGAACGGAAAGGGTGATGCCGAAGCCCTTGGCAAAAGCCGTGGCCGAATAGCTGACACCCTTCAGCGTCGCATAGACCAGGGTAAGACCTGTCTTCGCCGACCGGGAAAAGGAGAGCTTGTAGCCTTTTTCCCCGATCTGAATCTCGGAAATATTATTTTCCTGGCAGTTCTGGAGCTCCAGCGCCAGCTCGTCGCCCTGACCCGAGAGGGTTCCGATGACCAGGCCGTTATCGGAGAACACGAAAGCTTCCTCGCCGCCGCGAAGGCTCAGACCTTTCAGCAGGTCCTCCAGATAATCGTTGCTCAGCACCACCACCGCTCTGGCCGTATTGAGGCTTCCCGTATTGCTCGGCTGGGTGGAGATGATATTTTTCTGCTCTCCGTCCGCGCCTTTAATCGTCTGAAAATGGCCCATAATACCGCTGTTCAGGGCCTCCAGCCATTCGTCGTAGCTGCAGGCATATTTGTCCGCCTGGAAATTTTTGCTTTCTTTTCCGCCGCTCGCGCTGGAGATCACATACTCATATCCCGGAAAATAGAAATAAATTTCTTCTATATTATTGTATCCGGAAATGATGGTCCGGAGCCGGTCGAAAACTTCCCACTCGCTGTAGTAATCCCGCTCGGACTTTCTCACATAGGAAAGAATCGTCTCGTCGGATTTGAGCTTCGTCGTGACCATGTAGGCCTGCTGAAAATCCTGATCCACCTGATTCAAAACCCTGCTGACGGTCCGGCTCTCAAAATCCCCGGCGAGCCGGTCCATCATATGCAGGGACGCCACCTCCGCGGCGACGATGATCACGATAGAGACCGGCAGAAGCATCAGTATCGATTTGAAAATCGAACGGAAGGTCTTGGATCCTAAGCGCAGTTTCGGATTCTGTCTTATTGCTTTTTCTTTGTTCATACATATTCCCCCGATACAAGAAAAGACGTAACTGTTCAGTACCTCGCGGAACAGTGGCTTCTGAACAGTTACGAAAAGACACCGGAAACAGTCCATCTTCTGTCCCGGTGTCTCCTTTTTTTACGCTTATTCCACCTCTGCGATCAGACGGATGATTTCCTCATAATCCTTCTTGATCTTCTCAAAGGCTTCATCGATGCCCTCGCTGCCGCCGTGACGTGTGATCTCCACGAGAACCTGGGTGTGCTCGAAGAGAGGCTTCAGTCCCAGATTGGCAGCCACGCCCTTGAGGGTATGGGACTGGCGGAAGATCATCTCAATATCCCTGGCCTCCATAGCCTTCTCCAGCTCACTGAAGGTTTTATCCGTGCTGAATTTCTTCAGGAACCGTAAAACCAGAGCCTCGCTGCCTGCCAAGCGCTCCAGTACCTCTTCATAATTCTGTCCGATGGTTTCATAAAATTCTTTTGCTGTCATCTTCACATTCCCTTCCTTTATCAATATCTGCCGCTCCAGGTCATTTCTCCCGGATTCTGCTCGTGGCTGCGGATCAGTTCCACCAGTGTGCGGAACAGCCGCTTGGGGTCGATAGGTTTCGCCAGGTGGGCATTCATTCCGGCCGCCTTACTCTTGTTCACGTCGTCGTCGAAGGCGTTGGCCGTCATGGCAATGATGGGAATGTTTGCCGCATCTTTATTACTCAGGTTCCGGATGCTTCTGGATGCTGTGAGGCCGTCCATGATCGGCATGCGGATATCCATAAGAATCGCGTCATAGTAGCCTTCCTCGGATTTGGCCAATTTTTCAAGAGCCCGAAGGCCATTCTCTGCCACATCCACGTCCGCTCCCTTGCTCTTTAAGAGAAGCTGGGCTACCTCAGTATTGATGGCGTTGTCCTCCGCCAGAAGGACACGCTTGCCGGAAAGATCAAATTCTTCCTCCTCCGGCTCTTCTTTTTCCGCTTCCTTGATTCCCAGGGCCTGATTGAAGGCGGAAATCAGGGAAGAACGGAACATCGGCTTGTTCATCAGGAGGTTAACGCCGGCCAGCTTTGCCTCCTGCTCGATGCTGGCCCAGTCGTAGGCCGTCATAATGATGATCGTCACGTCAGCGCCCACAACCTTGCGGATTTCTCTGGCGGTCTCGATACCGTCCATGCCTGGCATTTTCCAGTCGATCAGGATCATATCGTAATCCTTGTGCTCTTTCCGGTAAAATTTCACCCGTTCCACGGCTTTCTGGCCGCTGTCCACCCACTCGGCGGTGACGCCCATATCGTGAAGGGTTGCCACGGTGCTCTCACAGACTGCTACATCGTCGTCCACAACGAGGGTTTTCAGCTTGGTAAAATTGTATCCCTGCCTGCTTTTTTTCCCGTACTGTTTCTCCTCGTAAATACAGTCCGCCACAACCTCGTCTTTGCCGAGGGACTGGGCCGCGATGGCGCTCATGCCAATGATCGCGTTCATCGGGGTACGGATCTCGTGGCTCATCCGGGACAGGAAGTCGGATTTCGCCGCGTTGGCCAGCTCCGCTGCTTCGAGAGCCGCAGCCAGCTCCTGCCGCCGGCTGTTTTCCTGTACCGCCACGTCGGTCACGTCCACGCGGGACATGCCCACACGCTCCAGCTCCCTGGAAATATAGAAGAGCTGATACTTTTTCGTCCGGCGGATGCCTTTTTCATCGGTCAGCTCCAGAAGGAAACTGTAGCTCTCCTGGTGTTCCAGCTGCTTGCGGATGTTGTCAGGCGACAGATTCTTGATGTAAATGCCCCTGTTCTCTTCGTCCATGAGACGGTCTGCCACCTTCCAGATCTCATCGGCGAAAACGCCTTCGCTCAAGGCATTTTCCTTACACTGGTCACTGACTGCCACAACGCGATGCCGTCCGGTCTTGAGATCGATGTCGCAGATCAGGTCGTACTCCATCTCCGTCACTTTGCGAAAAAGAAGCTCCTGCGCCTTCTGCTCGGTCACATTCAGCGTGTAGAAAAAGCAGATCACATCGCCGCTCTCCGGATTCAGACAGAGGCGGAAATCGGTGCTTCCGTAAAAGACCGTATTGTTGTCTCTTCTCCGCTGGAACTCAAAATGATAGTCCTGCTTGCCGGTGTAAAAGCTCTCGAGAACTTTTTCCCGCTGCATGATCTGACGCACTCTCATGCGGTCCGCCGGATCCACAGCCGAGTCTGCAAAATGCTCCATCGTGGTCTCGAAGCTCTCGCCAACCTTGGCCGGAACCACGTCAGCGGTCATGACACAGCTCTCCATCCGGTCCGCAGTGAGGTTGATGCGGCCCTGAGCGCCGCCCTCAGAGAAGGGAAGAAGCGTAAAATAGCTCAGTTCCTTTTCGTAGAGCTCTTTCTCCTTCTGTTCCCGCTTCTTATCCTCGGTGATATCCATGCAGACCGCCATCCGGCCCTCCCGGCCGTCCTCAGTCTCGATACAGCAGCCCGTATCATGAATCCAGATATAGGTGCCGTCCTTCTTCTTCATCCGATAGTCCGTGGAGTAACGGCCCTGTTTGTTGAGCCCTTCTTCCACCTGGTGCTCCGCCCGCTCCCGGTCCTCGGGGTGAATGCCGTTTCCCAGAAGACCGTTTACATCTTTGATGAATTCCTCTCTGTTCTCGTAACCCAGATAATTCAGCATACTGTGATTGATAAAGTATACGGGGCAGCCTTTCTCCCGGTAACCGCCGATCATGCCGCCGGGAAGGGTGGTATTCAAGAATTCCTGCTGCTCCTTGAACTGATTCTCCCGGGCCTTATTGTTGAGATAGGTCTCGTCTGCCCGCTCTCTGCGGAGCATCTTCTCCACACGGAGACGGAAACTTCTGCCCAGCCGGGTATCGAAGACAAAATCGTCCGCCCCCATCTCCAGCGCTTCCTCCTCCGTATGCTCATTCTCATCTCCCATGACGAGAACCGGCGTCTTCCAGACCTTCTTTTCCCGCTGGATGCTCTTCCATACGGAGTTGTCCCGTTCGCGGACAGCTGCCATGCTGATGAGAAAAGCGGAAATCCGGTTTCCAAAGCCCTCTATATTCCACAAAACTTCCGTCTCGTTGACAGCAGTCACCAGTTCATAACTGTCTTCAAAAAGCTTTTCCAGCTGCTGCCTCTTCTCTTCCCGGTTATCCACCAGAAGAAGGATGCCTTTTTTCTCCTTTTTCTCGCCGATGAGCTGGAAAGTCTGGTCCTTTTTCTCCTGCTCGGGGATCTGCTGACGAAACAGCTCCTCAAAATCAGCCGGATCCATGGGCTTCGCGAGATAATAACCCTGAATATAATCGCAGCCCAGATTTCGTAAATGCTCCAGCTGCTCCTTTGTTTCCACGCCCTCGGCAACAACGCTTAGATTCAGCCAGTGAGCCAGACCGATGATATAGCGGAGGGTTCTGCGGCTTTCGGGCATCTCCATCTCCGTCCGGATAAACTGCATATCGAGCTTCAGGATATCCATCGGCATCCGGTTCAGCATATTTAAGGAAGAATAACCGCTTCCGAAATCGTCCATCTCCACAACGAAACCTTTTTCCCTCAGTCTGGTTACGTTCTGGATAATGTCCTCCGGGCTTTCCGTGTACACGGACTCTGTGATCTCCAGATGGAGTCTTTTTGGCGCGATATTGTAACGCTTCACCAGATCCAGCAGGGTATCCACAAGATTTACATTATAAACGTCGGCCCTGGAAACGTTGATCGAGATATTGACGGCCTCCAGGCCCTCTTTGTCCCACTGCTGCATCAGCTGGCAGACCTTTTCCCACACATACTGGTCCAGCTTGGTGATGAAGCCGTTTCTCTCAAAAAGCGGGATGAAAACCGCCGGGGACTGCATGCCCCATTCCGGATGGCACCAGCGCACCAGAGCCTCGGCATCGGTGAAAAGGCCTCCGGCCGCCTTGTATTTCGGCTGGAGCTTCACCTGGAACTGTCCCTGCTCCAGCGCCTCCTCCATGCAGTCCAGGATCGCCTGATCCCGAAGCATCTCACTTCTAAGCTTATCATCATAGAAGGCATAATACCGGCCGTACTGGCCCTTGATGCTTCTCGCCCCCTGGAGCGCCCAGTCGCACATCTGCTCCACGGAAATCTTCCGGTCTCCGGTCTGATAGATACCCCACTTGATGACGATGTTGCTGATGCCGCATTTTTCCCTGGTCTCTGCCGTCAGAGCCTCATACAGTTCGTCACTGTATCCTTCCGTATGCTCAATCATGCTGACAAACTGATCCGCATGGAAACGGCTGCAGATACCACCTAAGGTATCCGTGGACTTCTGACAGATCCCGCCCATGGTCTTCAGCACTTTGTTTCCGCCCTGCATGCCGAAGGCATCATTGATCAGCTTGAAGTTCTCCACATCCGAACAGATGATATCGTAAGTTTTGTCCGGATTGGAGCGAAGGATTTTCTCCGCCTGCTGACAGAAATATTCCTTGCTGAGAAGCCCGGTGGTCCGGTCCTTCTGGAAAAGGTTGAGCATCGTCGCATTTTCCCTCAGATGGATGATGCTGGCCACACGCCGGAGGATCACCTTCGCCTTATAGGGCTTGGCCACGAAATCCGAAGCGCCGCGCTCCAGAGCTGCAATCTCGTCATTTTCTCCCTCATTCTGGGTCGTGACAATAACCGGAATGGACGCGATTGCCGGATTTGCTTTTAATGCATCCAGGAACTCATACCCATTCATCACCGGCATCACGATATCCAGAAGAATTAAAGATACCGCTTCTTTCTCTCTTTCCAGGATCTCCAGGCCGACTTTTCCGTTCTCTGCCTCCAGGGTTTCATACTGAGAAGACAGGATCTCCACCAGAAGTGCTCGGTTAAATTCATTATCCTCTACTATTAAAATCTTTTTACGCAAACCCATGCTCTCTTTCCTTTACCTGTTTTTATCCGAATAACTTCGTCCACCTATTCCGCCTGTTCGTTTTCGAGGCGAAACCTGCTCCGCTCCACATCAATGTTTTATTCTAACATATTTAAAACTATCCGTCACTGAAAAAAGTAAAAAAATGCCAGACGCGAGAAATTTTTTTCGTTTTCTGAACATTCTAATGAACATAGGGCAAAATAATTGAACATATTTTTGAAAATAGTGAATGACTTTTTAACACATCTATGCTATGATGCAAGTGACTCGCTTTCCGCCATTTCCGCGGAAAGCTTTACCTGAAAATATGATGTGTAAAGGAGTTTACGAAAATGAGTACAACCGAGAACACCGAAGAAAAAGAGCAGGACATCGTCGTTCAGGGTGTCCATAACTACAGCGCTGCCGAGACCTACTGCCGTCCCGAGGAGCCGATCCTTCAGGAGAAGCTGGAATGGTTCCAGGATCAGAAGCTGGCCCTCATGATGCACTGGGGTCTTTACTGTGAGCTGGGCATGGTTGCTTCCTGGGCTTTAAGCGACAAGGATGCTGACTGGTCCCGCCACCAGGTCAACTGGACCGACGACGGAGAGACTTTCAAGAAACAGTATTTCGGTCTGAACAAATCCTTCAACCCCGTGCGTTTCCAGCCGGAGGAGTGGGCACAGATGGCTGAGGACTGCGGTTTCCGCTATCTTCTTCTGACCACGAAGCACCACGACGGTTTCTGTCTCTGGGATACCGCCTACACCGATTACAAAGTTACCGCTGAGGACTGCCCCTTCCACGAGAACGAGCATGCGGATATCGTAAAATCCATGTTCGACGCTTTCCGTGAGAAAGGCATCGGCATCGGCGCTTACTTCTCCAAAGCAGACTGGCACTGTCAGGATTACTGGAATCCGGAGCTTCGCAAAGACGGCCTGACTTCCCGCGGACCTTCCTATGATCCCAAGGATCATCCGGAAATGTGGAGCCGTTTCCAGGAGTTCACGAAGAATCAGGTTCTGGAGCTCTGCAAGAACTACGGAAAACTCGATATCCTCTGGTTCGACGCCGGCTGGGTATGCAAGGATAACGGCCAGGACATCGATCTCGGCGGCATCGTGGATGAAGCCAGAAAAATTCAGCCCTGGGTTCTCTCCGTCGACCGTACCATCGGAGGCCCCTACGAGAACTATGTGACACCGGAGCTCTGCATTCCTGAGGAGCCCTTATTCGTGCCCTGGGAGAGCTGCCTGACTCTGGGCGCTGATTTCACCTACGAGTACGGCGACCGCTACAAAACTCCCCGTGAGCTGGTCAACCTCCTTGTGAACATCGTTGCCAAGGGTGGAAATATGGCCCTCAACGTAAGCCCGCAGCCCGACGGCCGTATCCCGGTTGACGCCAGAGAGAGCCTCTTTGGTTTCGGTCAGTGGATGAAGACCTACGGCGAGGCCATCTACGGAACCAGAATCTGTGCTCCGTACCAGAGCGGAAACCTGTCCTTCACTCAGAAGGGTGACAAGGTCTATGCGATCCGTCTCTATCCGGTAGCTCAGGAATCCGTGGAGTCCAGAATCTTCGTTCCCTACACCGGAAAGATCTCCGAGATCCATATGCTGGACAGCGGAAAAGAAGTTTCCTTCACCGAGACTGAGGGCGGCCTGACTCTGACCGTTCCGGCAGGATACCGCCAGGGTACCGCTCCGATCGCTCTTGTATTTGAGATGAAAAAAGCAGAGTAATATATGGTATGAAAAAATCCCGTCAAATTGACGGGATTTTTTTGTAACTATTCAGAGCCAAGCAGATTTTCAGGAAAAGTGTGAGTCATGCCTGCATGAACGAACACTTTTTTCTGGAAATCTATTTGGAGAGAAGCCACAACGAGATGAAGCGCAGCGGAATCGAGTTGAGGCTCTGAATAGTTACCGGCGCAGGATCAGGGTCAGGATCTCGTATGGGCGGAGGGTATGTTTGTAGGCGAAAATTTCGCCGGTGGATTCCGTTTCCGGGAGTCTTTCGAGCTCTTCCTCGATGACGTTACTCAGGAAAGCTTTTTCTGCCCAGGCCGGCTTCGTCACAGTGAGGCGCTGGGGCTTATCGCTGTGGTTGACGAAACGGAGAACCAGATCGTTTTCTCCCTCAGGCATCCTCTCGCTCTCTCTTGCCTTGAGGGCGGTGAGCTCGATTCCTTCTCCGCTCCAGCTGAGATTGCTGTATTCTGCGGGAAGGCTGCCTTTGTGGGCGTCGGTCACGACCGCCAGAAGGCTCGTCTGGAACTGTGCTCCCTCTTTTATCGTCTCATAGAGCTTTCCTTTTTCAAAGGGGTAAATTCCATAGCGGGCGGTATGAGTTCCCGGAAGCTGGGCCTTCGGCGTCGGGAACACGCCCCAGTCTCCCATCTCTCCCACAGCCCGAAGCAGGGTGATGGCGATGGCATTGTCTTCTTCCGGCAGGATCTCGTACTCATAGAGGCCGAAGTTTGCTGCGAGAAGGCCGCCCTTCTCATCCTCCATAGCTGTGAAACGCTGCTGATGCTCACAGCCGCTGGGATTTTTCCACCCGGCACTGTGATGATTGTTCCGTTTCACAAGCTCGAAGGGGCAGTCTGCGAAGTGCTGCTCCGTGGCAAGACCGGTGGGCAGAATCACCCGTACCCGATGATCTTTGGCCAGATTCTCGAAGGTAGTCTCGGCACTGACGCCTTTTCCGTTCTTCTCAAGGGAAAGCTTTGTGGTGAGAACGAGGGGCACCGTTTTTTCGCTGCGGCCTGCTTTTCTTCCGAAGAAGTCGCTGCAGCGTCTCCGCTCCTCAGCCAGAGTCTCATCGGCGCTTTCCGGAATCTCGATGCGGCTTTCGATGCGGTAAACAGCCCGGTACGGCAGATCCTCCTCCAGCGTGATCTTCGCCGGAGTGCCCTTGGTCACAATGGGAGTCGTGTTTTTCGGCCGCACATAGAGGTACTCGTTTCCGATGTCCCCGGTGTCCTCAAAATAGCCCAGCGGACCGTAGGTTCTGCCGGAATTTTTCTCCGTCAGGGTATAGGTGCCGTCTTTCAGAATTTCTACTTTGAGGAAGGCATTTTCCATCGTGTTTTCGCCGGTGACGAGGCTGGTCTTCTCTTTCGTCGGCGCGGCTTTCTTCAGCTGATAGAGGCGATGCCCCAGAGCCGGAACCTTCTCCGCCTCGAAGGTCACGCGAAGCTGTCTTGCCATGTAGGGCTCGCGGAAACGGTCGTCCGGCAGGAAGTAACCAAAGTTCGCGCCCAGATCCTCCACCTTCGCCGGGATCTCGTTTCCATCGGCGTCTTTCAGGACAAATTCCGGAAGGGACAGAGCCTTCATCCGGTCGTAGCCATTCCAGATGAAACGGTCGTAATCCAGCTCATAGTCAAGAATGGCTTCCACGAGGCCGCTGCGCTCCCAGCCGCTGGGATTGAAGACAATAAAAGGAAGGCCTCCGGCGTTTTCCGTATCGATCTGATCTGCCAGATATTTCGCGCTCTCCTCCGTCACGGTCTCGGCCACCTGGCGGCTCTTGTCGAAACGGGTCTTCATCTCGTCGTTGACCGCGTCCACACTGCAGCCGCAGATGCTGTCATGAGGATGGTTCTGCATGAGCTTTTTCCAGCTGTAGCGCAGAAGATCCTCGGGATATTCCTTACCGGCCAGGGCTGCCAGAGCTGCCAGGGGCTCCGCCTCTTTTTCGAGGGCAGCCTCGCCCCGGCGGTTCTCTTTTTTCAATTCCACATGGGAGGAGCAGGTGTTTACCAGAGTCCAGAAGCCGTCGGTTTCCTGGCTCGTGAGCTCGCCGCGGACCGTGGAAAGACTGTTTGTGGGATTTTCTTCCAGATCCTTTTCTACTGCCTGAACGTAGGTCTCAAAATCGGAATGGATAAAATCGATATCGGGATAGAGCTTCCGGGCCGTCTCGATGGCGTCTCCCAGATCCTTCTGCACAGGCTGATGGTCGCAGCCGTTCATGAAGAGAAGCTGGCTGGTTCCGGCAAAGCGCTTCGCCGCCTTGAAGCGCTGATCCCAGTATTCCTTCGCCTCCTCCGGCTCCACGGGAATCTCCGCCCCATTGTTGTACCAGTTGGCGAAGAGGATGCCCAGAAGGCCGCTGCCGTCCATGGACTCCCAGTTCATCTCGGAATAGGTGGATTCGTAAGCTCCGCCCTCTTTCGCTTCATTATTAAATCCCACAGGCTTCACGCCGCGACCGAAAGCCACCGCCTTCATGCCGGCCTGCTTGAGAAGCTGGGGCATCTGACCTGCGTTTCCGAAGGCATCCGGGAAATAGCCCACCGGGCAGAGGCCGCCGAACTCTTTCGCTTCCCGCATGCCGGTGAGGAGGTTTCGCACGGCCGCCTCACCGCTGGTCAGGAACTCATCCTGAAGGATGTACCAGGGGCCCACATGGAAACGGCCTTCCTGCACATATTTTTTCAGTTTTTCCCGGTTCTCCGGGCGAATCTCCAGATAGTCGTCCAGAACGATGGTCTGCCCGTCCAGATGGAAATTCCGGTAACGCTCATCCTTTTCAAAAAGCTCCATGGCGTTATCCATCAGTTCGATGAGTTTGACTCTGTGTTTCTCAAAAGGTAAATACCACTCCCGGTCCCAGTGGGAATGGGAAATGATGTGTACGGTTGTTTTCATATGGTCCTCGCTTTCCTGTCACCTGCGGGCTCTCGGCTCCCAGGTAGTCTTCCTGCCGTCACTGGCTGAACTTGCTGTCTCAAGAGTATATCATAGTTTCCAGACAAAAAGAACCCCGGAACTGTAGCTTTCTCAGCCACAGTTCCGGGGTATATATTTTTTCGTAACTGTTCAGAACCACCTCCAAAATGCTACGCATTTCGTCGGTGTGGCGTATCCGCCAAATAGATTTCCCTGTAAAAGTGTTCATTCATGCAAGCATGACTCACACTTTTGCATGAAAATCTGCTTGGCTCTGAACAGTTACATTTTTTCAAATAATTCAGCCTACCTGCTGAAGGGAATCCTCGTTCATGGTTTCATCCAGAATGGAAACACATTTCTTCATGGAATTCTCAAATTCTTTCTCATTGTTATTCTTGAAGATAATGAGGGAATCTTTGGCTCCCGGACGTTTGAGGTTCTCGGGAATCTCAAAGTTACAGCCTGCGATGTACTCATCCCAGTGCTCCAGCTTCCAGGTATCTCTGTCAGAGTTTCTGTCGATCATGCGCTTATGAACGATCTCCGGAGAGGTCTCAACCCAGACAACCACGAGGGTGGCGTTTTTCTCAGCGAGCTTTTTCTCCAGGCCTTTGATGTAGTCCATATCGCGGATCTCGCGGGTAAAGGGGGCATTGATCAGCACCTTGTCCTCATAATCCAGAGCTTCCAGAGCCAGATCCACAACACAGTCATACTCGTAATCGCGGATGTTGTCCTCGAAGAACTGGCTGCTGCGGTTGTAGGGCTGATTCGCCACTTTGAAAATCTGCTTGGAAAGGGTGATGAGCGTATCTTTATCCAGATATACTACATGCTCCAGACGTGCTGCAAGTGCTTTTGAAATGTAAGTTTTTCCGCATGCGGGCGGAGAAGTAACCAGTATCAGTTTCTTAACCATTGTAATGTCCTTCCTTCGTAATAATAGCAATGCCCGTAGTCCTGCACCATGCTGCCGCTCTCTGGCACCGCAAATATATGTCAAGGCAGATACGCTAAGCCTTCCCGTGTCTGCCGCTTATCATGGTTATCGAACCGGAAGCTTCCAACCCAGGTTCCACCCTCCCCAGTGTAAACCTGTCGGCTCAAAAAAATCATCAGGAAATCGTTTTCCGAATTCCTGAATAATCTATTTTTCCCTGCTTCTTTTGTTCTTGCTATGTTATAGCACTTGATTTTTCCGCTGTCAAGCAGAAGAAATGGATTTTTTGTTAAATTTTTGTTAATCTCGGGGTTCCGCCCCATATACCTGTCCCGCGGAGATTTTTTCCACGGTCTCCATGGAAACCCCTGTGATGGCAGAAATCTCCTCCAGCGAGTATTTCCCCGTTTTCATCATGTATTCTACGATGGACTTTTCGCCCTGCTCCATTCCATTCTGAAAAATCATCTCCCCAAAACCTGTCATTGTTTTTACCTCCGCTTTCTGTTCTCGCATTGGAAATTTCTAAGACTGCGAACGCAGCGAATAAAGAAATGAGAGTGTCTCACAAAGAAATGTTTAGAAATAAAATGCTTATATATACCATAACATGTTTTTTGCAATTTTTCACGCAATTTTTTCCAAAAAAGACAGCCCGCCGCAAACTCATTCTTGCCGCAGGCTGTCTTTTTAAATCTTACAGAATCTCTCCGTTGGAAGCGATCACATTTTTATAGAAGAGACCGGAATCTTTCACGGTGCGTTTCTGGGTCTGGTAGTCTACATAGACCATGCCGAAACGCTCGGAGTAGCCGTAGGCCCACTCAAAGTTGTCCATGAGGGACCAGGCAAAGTAACCGCGAAGGTCTACGCCGTCGGCGGCTGCTTTTTTGAACTCTCTTAAGTAGCGGTGCATGAAGTCCACACGGCTCGCGTCATGAACCTTTCCGTCCAGGGATACCCAGTCATGGGAGGACATGCCGTTCTCGGTCACATAGAAAGGTTTCTGGTAACGCTCATAGAGGAATTTCGGAGCCCAGTAGAGAACTTCCGGAGTCACCGGCCACTGGATGGCGGTCTTCGGGAAGCCCGGATAACGGTCCACACGGACCGGATTGCCGTTTTCATCTGCCCGTACCGGTACGGCGTTGTACATGTTCTGTCCGTAGAAATCCAGCGGCTGGGAAATCAGCTCCAGATCCTTCTCCGCATTTTTCGGGAAATACTGGCCGAAGCTCTTCATGATATCCTCCGGATACTGGCCTAAGAAAACCGGATCGGCACAGAAGGCCACATCCCAGCTTGCTGCACGGATATCTGCCTCGGGAAGGGAGAAGTTTGCTTTTCTCGCTGCCTCGATATCCTCCTTGGAATCGGTTGCCGGATAATAGAGGGCGCCGCAGGGAGCCATTCCGATTTCCACCGGGCGGACTGCTGCCTCACGGATGGCCTGTACGCCGCGACCATGGGCCTTCAGAACGTTGTGCCAGATACTGAAGTAATCATAAGGGCCAACTTTCAGTCCCGGTGCGTGCTCGCCGGTCACATAGCCCAGGCCGACGGTACACTGGGGCTCGTTGAAAGTGAAGAAATGGCTGACACGGTCAGAAAAATGAGCGGCCATCAGCTTCGCATACTCATAGAACCATTCCGGAGACTGAGGATTCAGCCAGCCGCCTTTCTGATGAAGGGCGTAGGGAAGATCCCAGTGATAGAGAGTCATATAGGGCTCAATACCGTTCTCGATCAGGCAGTTTACGAGGTTATCGTAATAAGCGAGGCCTTTCTCATTGACTTTCCCGGTTCCTTCCGGCAGGATGCGGGCCCAGTTTACGGAAAAACGATAGGCTTTCAGGCCCAGCTCCTTCATGATGGCCACATCTTCTTTGTAGCGGTGATACTGGTCGCAGGCCACATCGCCTGTGTGGTGCTCATAGACATGACCATCCTCTTTGCAGAATACATCCCAGATATTCAGTCCCTTGCCGTCCTCGTAGGCGGCTCCTTCCACCTGATAGGAAGCGGTAGCCGCTCCCCATACAAAATCCTTTCTGAAGCTCATTTGTGTATGTCTCCTTTCTTATCCTGGACAGCTTTCTGTCCTCTTTTTCCGGAGTCAAAAGATCTTTTGACCCCAGCTTCTTTTTTATGCATAAGTATGATATACATCGTAAACGCGGATCTCCGGCTTCACTCCCGGAACAACGCCTTTCACCGGATGCAGGACCTTCGCATTTCCGTCTGTCATAGCCAGGACGTTGCTGTCCCAGATGATATCCTCGTTGACGCCCTCGACCATGCAGTAGGGAGCAAAGCTCTTGGCAGAGATCGTCACAATGCCGTCCTCAGCGCAGGAAACGGTAAGCTCCGGGTCCTTAAGTTCCAGATGTTTCACGGGAACGAAGGTCTCAAACTCGCAGCGCTCCTCAGTTTTTCCGGTCTCTTTGTCGGTAACTTTGTATTCCATGGTGACAAAGACCTGCTCGCTGCGGCTCTCGATCAGCTCGGAAAAATCCTTCGTGAGAAGGTCCACAGCGGAAAGCGGAGCCACGGTTCCGGAAACGGTCTCCTCATAGAGCACCTTGAAATCCAGATCCTTAAGGCTTACTTTTACCTCCACAGCGGCTTCTTTCAGACTCTCGTTGGAGATCCAGAAGCCCATGGTGTTGCCCTCTTTGCGGATGCTTCCGGCTACGGCCTCGTTGAAGACGCGGGCCATATAGTGAAGCGCCTTGTATCTTCCATAATAATCCATGCTGGACCAGGAAGCCACGGGCCAGTTGTCGTTGAACTGCCAGTAAATGCTTCCCATACATCTGCCGCGGTTTCTTCTCCAGTGCTCGGTAGCCACCTTCATCGCATAACCCTGGAGGATCTGGCTTAAGAAGGTAAGGCCGGAGAGATCTCTCGGGTAACGGAAGGTCTCGGAGAGATAATAGAGAATCTTTCCGTTGGCTGCCGGGTTCTTCTGATGGCTCTCCATGACTTTGGAGAAGAGGTTCCGGTCTTTTTCCTCGGTGAAGGTCTCAATCGTCTTGATGGAAGGCAGAGACTGGAAACCGAACTCAGAGCAGAAACGGAAATAGTGGTTCAGATACTCGCTGAAGGGCAGCTGGCCGTGCCATACGTCCCAGTAGTGAGCATCTCCGCGGTTGTCGTCGTTGGGCTTGTCAAAGCTTCCGCCTGAGGACGGGGAAGAGGGCCAGTAGAAGGTATCCGGCGCGGTCTCTTTCACCACGTTGGCGAGAAGGTACTCGAACTGAATGAGGTAATCTCTCTTGAGAGAAGGCGCATGGCCTTTCATGGCTGTCCAGTCGGTCCAGGCGGATTCCAGCTCGTTGTTTCCGCAGATCAGGCCCAGGCTGGCATGGTTCCGAAAACGAAGGATGTTGTCCCTTGCCTCCTCCACGATATTCTCCTTGAAGGACTCGGTGAGGTCGTAAATGTTGCAGGCATACATGAGATCCTGCCAGAGCAGAATACCGTACTCATCGCAGAGATCGTAGAAGTCATCGGCGGGATAATAGCCGCCACCCCAGATCCGGAGGCAGTTGAAATTGGCAAATACTGCTGCCTGCACATCTCGCAGAAACACCTCTCGGGTCAGTCTGGAATAATAACAGTCGTCGGGGATATAGTCAGCTCCTCTTGCGAAGATCTTCTTTCCGTTGACGGTGATGGCAAATTCCTGGCCCCACTCGTCATCCTCTCTGGAAACCGTCACCGTACGAAGACCGATGCGGTAAAGCTTCTCCTGGGCCTCCTCGCCCTCGCTCTCCATGAGTACGCGGACCGTATAAAGGGGCTGCTCTCCGCTTCCGTGAGGCCACCAGAGTCTCGGCTCCTCGATTTTCACGCTGGAATCCTCTCCCAGATAGAGAAGTTTTCCGTCAGGATCCATAACCTCATAGGTAAGCTTCACCTTTGCGTCCGCATCCTTTTCCACATCGGTGGTCATCGTCAGCGTTACCTGACCTTCCTCGTGTTTCTGGCGAATCAGGGTGTCCATCAGACGGGCTTTCTCGTAGGTCACAAGCTCGATCTCACGGAAAATGCCGGCATCCGGAAGCTGGGGACCCCAGTCCCAGCCAAACATGCAGTGGGGTTTTCTGATATACTGGTTGCCCGGCATCGTGCCGGTGTTGCACATATGGATCTCGCGGCCTTTTGCGGGTTTGTAAGACTCGATAAAGTTCAGCGGGGAAGCAAGGTGGATTTCCAGGAGGTTGTCTCCCTCTTTCGCATATTTTTTGATGTCAAAAGTAAAGCGGCGGTGCATGTTTTCTGTGTGGCCCAGTTTGTGACCGTTGAGATAAAGGTCAGCCACGGTGTCGATGCCATTGAAGACCAGAAGCATATGACCGGCTTTAAACTCCTCCGGGCTTACGGTAAAATGACCCCGGATGTCAAAATCGTTGCGGAAAAATTCCCGCACCTGATACTCGTTCTCTCCATAGTAGGGATCGGGCAGAACGCCTGCCTTCACAAGGGTGTCCATGGCGGAACCCGGAACGGTCATGGAATACCAGTCCTCGGTTCCGGCTACCCGTATTTCAAAAGACTCTTTCAGCTCTCTTTTCATCTTCTATGTCCTTTCAAAGTTGCAGTCTGTGGGCTTTTTTTCACAGCCCGGGAAACGGTTTCATTATAGCAGATACTTGCCTACTTTGCATCTCTTTCTTCATATTTAAACCAGGCCACATCCGCATAATTTTTCCGGTCTTTCATGTCCTGGACGGCCACGCCGACGAAGGCTCCGGTGAAACCATCCGCGAAATCGTCGGAGAGAATATAGGAATGAAGGGTCGGTCCCAGCTTCCGCTTTTCGCTCGTCTCATCCAGCCAGAAGAACTGGACAGCATCCTCCTCCACGGAGACGGAGAGCTCGTAGGCCGGGAGTTCTCCGCCCGCCAGGCCCTTCACCGGCTCGGAAGCCAGAAGCTCCGTCTTTCCGGCGATCACGCTCAGCAGGTTCAGTTCTACTCCTTTGTCTCCCAGGGTCACATAAGCGTAATACTGGTTTCGCTCGTCGTAGCGGTAACTTAAGCCCGCTCCGTGCTGGAAAGAGGTCGGTGCAAACTCAAAGCGGACGGCCGCCTCAAAGGAGAGCTCCATCTGGCGTCTCGCAAGGAGGGCCTGTTCATAGCGGGAGAAAATGGAGTCCCGGCCGTAGATCCTTAGATACCCTTCTCTCTCGTGGATCGTCATCCCGAGATCCCGGTAGAAAACCCGGAGCGTCTGGAAATCTTCCAGAAAGCTCTCATCCTGAAAATGATATCCTTTTTTCAGTGGCTCTCTCTTCTCTTCCGCATCCGAATCTCCGATGGCCCGGAAGGAGTCTTTTGGAGCACTGCCGCCGTCCTTCAGTTTCAGCCAGCCTTTTTCCCAGACCACTTCCTGGATCGCAGTCTCCCGTCCCAGGGGGCAGTAGAGCATTCCCGGAAGATTTCTGCCGCAGAGATGAGCCAGGAACCAGCGATTGTCAGGCCCTTCCACAAGGCTCGCGTGACCGGCTTTCTTGAGGAAACTGGTTCCTAAGTCTTTTTTCGCCAGCGCTTTTTCTATCTCTTTCGGATCACGGCTGCCCTCCCAGGAGGTCAGAACCGGATTGTGCGGGCAAATTTCATAGGGGCCGGTAAGTTCCCTGCTCCGGGCCAGCGTCACAGCATGGAACCAACCCGTTCCGCCTTCGGCGCACATGAGGTAGTAATAGCCGTTGTGGCGGTAGAGGTGTGGCCCCTCCGTGCCGCCGATGGGAGAACCGGTGAAGATCTTTTTCGCCTCGCCCACCAGCGCTTTTTTCTCAGGATCGTACTCCTGGAGAAGAATGCCCGTGAAGGGATTTTCCCCGGAAAGGATTTTCCGATAGTCCCACTCCATGTTGACCAGCCATTTTCTGCCGTCCTCGTCATGAAAGAGGGAGGGGTCGAAACCGCTGGAATTTAAGTAGACCGGATCGGACCAGGAACCGGTGAGCTTCTTCGCGCGAATCAGGTAGTTGGGCGTATCCATAACGGGAAATTCCCGGGCGTCGCGGACCACTGTATAAATAAGGTAGAAATACTCTCCGTCCCAGCTTAAGCAGGGAGCCCAGATGCCGTCGGAAGCCTTGAGGCCCCGAAGGTCCATCCTGGAGTAATCGTCCAGGGGAGAGGTGACATAGTCCCAGTGTTTCAGGTCCGTCGAGTGATAGATCCGGACGCCGGGGGCCCACTCAAAGGTGGATGTCGCCAGATAATAATCGTCGCCCACCCGGAGCAGGCTGGGATCCGGATGAAAACCGCGTAAAATCGGATTCTGTACCATAAGATACCTCCTTATAAAGCAAGGGAGCCATTGCTGGCCCCCTCAGGAAATGTGAGATTCCGTATAAGAAACTCCAATCGTTTTGTAATTATACAGGATTTTGTAACCGGAATCCAGGGAAATCTTCTCTCCGATTCCGGGATTTTTCAAGATTGTCTCTGCCGCCTGGCGGTAGTCCTCGATGATGGAGGCATCCATGGGACACTCGTGATGGCCCGGCCAGATCTCTTTATACTGATCTTTCAGCGCCAGAAGTTTTTCATCGGATTCCATGACGTCCTTCACGGTGCCGGAGTGATCAAAGTAAACCAGAATCTCACGGTTGCAGCCCGTATCTCCGGCAAAGAGATACTGATTCTCTCTGTCGAGGAAGCAGATGCAGCCTCTCGTATGGCCCGGAGTCTCAATAACCTCCAGCGTCCTTCCGCCCAGCTCCAGTCGGTCGCCCCCGGAAAGGAAGGAAAGCTTTTCCGGCTTTTTCACATCGATGAGATATCTCTCTTCTTCTTTGGAAAGCGGTACGTCAAAAAGCTCCGCAAACCGTTTTACCTGATGTTCCCTTGCTTTTCTGTCAAATCCTTCTTCCAGAACAGAAACATCCTCTCTGTGAATGGAACAACTTTCAAAAAGTCCGGCACAGCCGGTATGGTCGAAATGGCCATGAGTCAGAACCACGCTCACAGGCTTGTCAGTGAGGGAAGCGATCACTTCCTTCAAACCGCTGAAACCATTTCCCGCATCGATGAGGACAGCCCTCTCCGTACCTTCTATTAAATAGAGGTAGGTACGGAAAGGATCCTCCAGCTGCCAGGTATGGGCGTCGATTTTCCGAATCCTGTAGTTTTCCATCAGCCCTTCACGCTTCCTGCCACGATACCCTCAATGATGTAACGCTGACCGAAGAGATAAAGGATCATAACCGGCAGCATGGTCAGAACCAGACCAGCCATCATGGGAGCATAATCCGCGGACTTGGTAGTCAGGAATGCGTAAGTCATCAGCGGCAGGGTTTTTACCTCTTTCAGAGAAAGCAGGGTACTTGCCAGGATGTAGTCATTCCAGATGGAAAGAGCAACGAATACAATGTTTGTCATGGTAATCGGTTTCAGCAGCGGGAAAATGATGCTGAAGAAAGTTCTCTCAGGAGAAGCGCCATCGATCAGGGCAGCCTCATCCAGTTCTACCGGAACACCGGTGATAAAGCCGCTGTAAAGGAAGGTCGGGGACGGAATGTTCAGTCCGATATGGATGAACGTTACCAGCCAGATGTTGTTGGTCAGTCCCAGTCCTGAACCGTAGAGTTTTACCAGCGGGATCATGATTACCTGGAAAGGAACAACCATAGCCGCGATGAGGATCATGTAGAAGGCTTTGGTGATTTTCCATTTTTTACGGGTAAGGACGTAAGCGTTCATGGAGCTTAATACAACGCTGACGCCGGTTGCGATCACACAGATGATGATGGAATTCTTGAAGGAATTCAGGAAGTTCATCGTGTTGAAGGCGGTCTCATAGTTTTCCGTGTGAAGCTTTGTCGGAAGACTGAAGGGGTTTGCAACGAAATCCGGTGAAGTCTTAAAGCTGTTCAGGATAACCAGGAAAAACGGGATGATAAAGAATACAGCCAGTAACAGCACGACGATGAAAACGATGACAGTATTTGATTTCTTTTTTGCTTCCATTATGCCTGCACCTCCCCTTTCTTGGATACGGATACCTGAACCAGAGAAATAATAGCAACGATAACGAAGAGTACCAGTGCCTCTGCCTGGCCTTTACCATAATCGAAGTTACTGAATGCAGTCTGGTAAATTTTCAGTGCTAAGAGCTCGGTGGACTTGAAGGGGCCGCCGGCTGTCAGAGTCAGGTTCACGTCGAAGGACATGAATGCTCTGGAAATTGCCATGAATACACAGATTGTGATGGAAGAACGGATCATCGGAATCTTGATGAAACGGAGAAGCTGTCTGGAGTTTGCTCCGTCTATCTTTGCTGCTTCCAGCATATCTTTGGAAACGTTGGTCAGACCTGCCACATAGATAACCATCAGATATCCGCTCAGCTGCCATACGGCAACAACGATCAGGGCTACCAGTGCGGTTCCCGGGCTGGTCAGCCAAGATTTCTGGAAAAGTCCCCAGCCGGTAACAGCGCCGACCTTGGTCAGTGCGAAGGAGAAGATGTAGTTCCAGATGTAACCCATTACGACACCGCCGATCATGTTTGCGGCGAAGAAGCAGGTACGGAAGAGTCCCTGCAGCTTGATACCGTAGGTCAGAAGCAGAGCCAGGGCCAGTCCAAGTACATTACTGAACACAACAACAAAAAATACATACACAAAGGTCTTCCACAGAGAAGACAGGAAGGTTTTATCTGTAAAGATTGCGGCGTAGTTGGAAAAACCTACCAGATCATAATTGGGTGACAGACCGTTCCAGTTGGTGAAGGTCAGATAAATACCGTAGATCAGCGGAATCACTACGATAGAAGCCCAAATCAGCATCGGCGGGATTACAAATTCGCAGAATAATTTAATCTCATTTTTCTTCTTTTTCATTGAACTTTTACCTCGAAGTTGTAATAGTTGACGGGAATCATCTGATACCGAAAACCTCCCCTGTGCAAGGGAACATCAGGCGAAAACGCGGGATTTACACAGGGCATGCCTTCGGTACCTTCTTATTTTTAGTTAAGAATGGAGATGACGAAGCGCCATCTCCATTCAGAATCATCAAAAGGCTTCGTTGTCTTTTTTATACGTTTATGCAACCGAAGTACCGCACTGCTTCGCAGCTCTGTACTTAGTTCTGTGCCTGCCAGTAAGCCTGGATAGCGTCAGCAGCTGTATCTCTGTCCATCTGGCCTACCAGATACTGCTGCATAACTGCACCATTCTCACTCCAGAAATCGGACGGAAGCAGTGCGCTGAATGCGTAGGTGCTCTGTACTTTACCGTCAGCGACATAAGCCTGAGTAGCGTTTGCCAGCGGGCTTGCTACGGTTACGTCTACGTTCTTGAACGGAAGAGCGATGCTCAGAGCGTCGGACATATCCTGTGCTCTCTCGATGGTCAGGTACTCAACCAGTTTCTTACCAGCTGCCTGCTGTGCTTCGTCGTTCTGGCTGCCGTCTACGCAATAACCTTTTGCCGGGAATACGCCGAGATCCTGGTTGACTGCATCGTCCTCAGAACCGGTCAGCGGGCAGGGCATGATGCCGTACTCGTCATCTGCATTTGCAACTGCCTCAAGGTAGGACCATCCCCAGTCACCCATGAACCACATAGCTACATCACCTTTTGCCATAGCCTGGCCGTCCAGCTCGGTGTTTCCTACCAGCGGATCGTTGGAGTTGTAGTTGTATTTAGCGATGATATCGAAGGTGTCCATAACACCGTTCCATGCATCGTTGGTCTTCAGATCGATGGAACCGTCTTTGATGCCCTCAACAAAAGCTTTCTGAGCTTCCTCATCACCCTGGATTCCGTTGAATACCTGGCTCAGGAAGTGAGATCCGAGAGACCAGTCAACGCCGGTGAACATGATCGGGGAAACGCCGCCGTCCTGAATCTTCTGGCACAGAGCATCCAGATCTGCATTGCTCTTGATGGTGGAAGGATCGAACTCTTCGCCGGTTGCTTTCTCAATGGTGGTCTTGTTGTAGATGATACCCATGGACTGTACGGAGTTCGGTACGCCGTAAACGCTGCCGTTGTCATCCTTGAAGATAGCCAGGTTGCTGTCGTCTACCTGATCTTTGATCCAGGAATCATCGCCGTCCAGATCGTAAGCTGCCATGTTCTCGATGTTCTCGCGGATATCAACAGCGTCCATCAGGGAAACGGTGGGAGCCTCACCACTTGCGTACAGAGTCATCCATTTCTGTTTCTCACTGCTGTCGTAAGCGATGTAGTTTACAGTGATGTCCGGATTTGCTTCCATGAAATCTGCACAGAATTTCTCGAAGTCTTCATCATGGCCCGGTACGGTGGTGTACAGAGAGATGGTAACCTGATCATCAGCTTTTGCGTTGATAGCGCTCATGCCCGGAACAGATGCAACCATGGCAACTGCCAGTGCGCCAGTTAAAATTTTAGAAGCTACTACATGTTTTTTCATTGCTTCATCCTCCTTAAAATTCTCCCGGTTCCCTATACCGGGGGTATGAATGATTCCTGCGAATTGCTACGCTGCAACGCAGCTCCCGCAATTCTGCAAATATTCGGAATTCGCTGATTTACTGCGCAAATCGCTGCTTCCTCATATTTGACGGGTTCCAAGTTCAAATGCCTTATTCTGCAAGCAGGAACGGCATTTTGACCTTTTCACCCTGGTATCATATATTTATGTCGCGTAATTGCAACATTAAATATCTTTGTGAAAGGTTAAAACTTTCAAGAAATCGTTTTCCTCATCAGGAAAACTTAATGGCAGTTCTCACTGCCAAAGTTTTCTGGTAGAATTTCTTCTCACCAGCTGATAGGGGAAGTGGATGATCTTTTTCTCATCCGCATGCTCTCCGAAAAGTGCTTCGTAGAACATCTCTCCCTGCTGAAACATCCTCACGGTGGAAAGAGGCGGGTCAAAAATATCGGACACCGAATCATCTACGCCGAACACGGAAATATCCTCGGGCACCCGGATATTCAAAGATTTGAGATACCGGATCACGCCGATGGCGATGATGTCGGAACCGGTGATGACGGCGGTCGGAAGATCTCTGCTGTTCTCGTAGATTTTCTTCATTCCCTCCACACCGGCCTCGGTGCTGAAATTTCCCTGATAGATATAGGAATCAGGAATCTCAAGTCCCGCTGCCTTCATGGCATCCCGGTATCCCTTCAGCCTCAACTGGCCGTTGGTGTAGTCCTCTGCATTTCCTCCCACATAAGCGATCCGTCTGTGGCCGTCACCCACGAGAAATTCTGTGATATCTCTGGCAACTCCATAACTGTCAACGGTCACTGTGGTGAACTCACAATCGTCTCCGGATAATCCCTGGTTTCCCAGGACCACCGGACAGGGGAATTCATGAAGCTTCTTCAGGATCTCATCGGTGAGATGAACTCCCTGGAAGATCAGTCCGTCGATGTTTCTCTCCAGCATCCGGTCCATGAGGACCAGCGCTTTCTTATTATCAAAATCATAATCGCAGGCAATGACAACTTTGTTATGTTTCATGCAGACATCGCTGATCTGTTTCAAATGGATCGCGGTGATCGGGTTTCTCAAGTCCGCCTCCAGAACCGCCACCAGATGTGTGTTCTTGGTGACAAGGCTTCTGGCCTCCGCATTGGGTATGTAGTGATACTTCTCAATGCTTCTCATAACCCGGTGTCTTAACTCATCACTAACAGCTTTCGACCCGTTCATAACCCTGGAGACCGTGGAAACGGAAACCTTCGCGTCAGCGGCAATATCTTTAATTGTTATCTCCAATGGTTCGGGCTCCTTTCTGTGGTAACGTTTTCCTGCATCCAGAATAGTACCACATTCTCCACAATATTTCAATACATTTTTTGTGGTTTTCCGTTGTTTTGGAGCTTATTCACAAATCAGTCACAGCTGTTTTGTGTAAAAACACAATAAAAAGAAGAAGAAACCAGAGACAACGCCCAAAACCTGTCGTTTTCCTGTATCTTTGGATAAAAAAAGAGACCTCCGAAAAGGTCTCAAAAAATCTGATTTTTTCATTTTTCAGGAAAATCAGGAAAATTTTCCCGTTTTCTGAACTTTATTTTCCCGAAAAGAGAACCAGCGCTGGGGAATTTCAAAGCCCAGAAGGATGCCACCCACGATGGCAACAGCAAACTTGATGGAGGTCAGTCCCTTGGAGGCCGCCAGATCCCAGTCGCTTCCTACCAGGGCCTGGGCGGTCTGGTAGATGCCCATTCCTGGCACCAGCGGGAAAATTCCCGGGATCAGAAACATCGTCACGGGGCATTTTTTCCGGACGGCAAAAATCCTCGACAGAAAAACTACCGTGAAAGCTCCGGCAAAGACCGGACCCATGAGGGAATTCACGTTGAGCTCGAGAGCCCGGTAGACAAGCCAGCCGGCCGCTCCCGCCACACCCCCGCAGAGATAATACTGCTTCGGCACATGGAACATCAGCGCAAAAGCGATGGTTCCGATGCCTGCGGCGATTCCTTCTTCAATCAGACGCAAAATCATAAGCTGCCTCCTATTCCGCACCACATCATCATCAGGCCCACGCCCAGGGCGATGCTGAAAATCACAATCAGCGTGTCCAGTAACCGTACCGCCCCGGCGATATAGTCCTGATCGGCGAAATCCCGGATCGAGTTCGTAAAGGCCACTCCCGGAATCAGCGGAAGCAGGGCCCCCACAGACATGAGATCCAGATGGTGCCCGAAGCCCAGCCGGTAAAAAAGCAGGGTCAGCGCCATGACCAGGGCTCCACCGCTGGCGTTGGTGGCAATCTTGGAAAGCCGCCCCTTCACCACATCCAGCACATACAGATACAGGATAAAGCCTGCCAGGAAAGCCGCCAGCGAATCCAGCACATCCCCGCCGAAGAGAAAGCAGAAGGCTCCGCTTCCGATACCGGCTGCCAGAATCTGGTGCCAGCCCGGCTTCTGGGGCAGCTTCTCAATCTCTTTTAATTTCGCTTTGGCTTCCGTGGGTGTGAAAAAGCCCAGCTCGATCTCTCTCGACAGCTCGTTCACCGCATCGATCCGGTCCAGTCTGGCCCCGGCCAGCGGAATATGGCGCACCCGCACCTGATGGTTGCTGCCTTCCGTCTCGGAAGTCAGAAAAATACCATTGCTCAGTACAAAAGTGCTGACGTTTTCCAGCTCATAAGCGCAGGCGATCCGCCGCATGGTCTCATCCACCCGGGAGATCTCCGCCCCGCTTCGGAGCAGGATATCTCCGGCCATGCCGGCCACCTCAAATATCAGCTCTCGCTCTTTATCTTCCATGTTTCCCCCAATAGTTATCGAAAACAGCAGCCCCGCGCTTACTGCTCCGTCTTTTCTTCCTTCTCTTCTTCCGGAACCACTTCCACGAGAACGATCGCAGATGTAGTTGGAAGAGTCAGCGTCAGCTCTCCGCCCTCAACCTGGTACTCCTGCGGTTCCGTCGTATAGCCCCAGTCTCCGGTGAGCATGACTCTCTTAAGAGAATGCCCGGAACAGACACCCACCTGCCATACCGGCAGCATGAAGGTCTTGTCGCCCTGCCCGTTATGGAAAGCCACGATGACCCGTTCTTTCATATCGAAACGGCCGTAGGCAATGACATTATGTTCCCCATAGAGGAATTTCAGCGAACCATGGCTCAGTACCGGATATTTCTTGTGAATCCGGATCATTTCCCGATGGAAATCGATGAGCTCCTTATTCTCTCTTCCCCAGGGGTAAGTTCTCCGGTTGTCCGGATCGGTGAAGCCACAGAGTCCTGCCTCGTCTCCATAATAAAGGGTCGGCGCGCCGGGCCAGGTCATCTGCACGGTCACAGCCTCCCGCATAACGGCGACATTGACCTGCTCCTCCGCCGCCCGATAGCCGAGCTGGGCCACTCTTCCCACCCGATGGTTGGTCCGGGTCAGGAAACGGGAGTGGTCATGGTTGGACAGTTCGTTCATGGACACCTGCAAAGACGGAGCCATAAAGCTGCTCATATGGTGGCTCATCGCTCCCATGAAGGACTCATGATTTCCCAGAAGGTCGCCACGGAACTCATCGCTGTGTTTCTCCATTCCGGTCAAAAACCAGGTCAGCGGTTCCATGAAAGCGTCATAGTTCATCACGGTATCCCACTCGTCTCCCTGGAGCCAGGAACGGGCCTCCCCGTAATGCTCCGCCAGAATGATGGCCTCGGGATTGGCCTCTTTGACATTTTTCCGGAATTCCTTCCAGAATTTATGGTTGTACTCGTTGCTGAAGCCTAAGTCCGCAGCTACATCCAGACGCCAGCCGTCCACGTTGTAGGGCGGTGACACCCATTTTCTTCCGATGTTCATGATATATTCCACGAGCTTCGGCGAGTTTTCAAAGTTCAGCTTTGGCAGGGTCTCATGGCCCCACCAGCCGTCGTAATAAGGATTATAGGGCCAGCTGTGCTCATTGTTAAATTTGAAAAAGCTCCGGTATGGGCTGTCTGCGGAGACATAGGCTCCCTTTTCATAGCCCGGCTGGTTCTCATAGATCCGCTCCCGGTCCAGCCATTTGTTAAAGGAGCCGCAGTGGTTGAAAACGCCGTCCAGAATGACTTTCATTCCACGTTTGTGGGCCTCCTCCACGAGATGGGCCAGAAGCTCGTTGCTGGCTTTCAGATTTTCCGGATCCGTCACACGCTTAATGTATTTGGTCGCATGGGTATTATCATTATCCCAGGGGGCCAGGCACTCCCCGCCGTCGTTAACGATCTTCCCGAGATGCGGGTCTACGGAATCATAGTCCTGAATATCATACTTATGGTTGGAGGGCGATACAAAGATGGGGTTAAAATAAATTACCTCCACGCCCAGATCCTCCAGGTAGTCCATCTTGTCCAGAACGCCCTGGAGATCGCCTCCGTAAAATTCCCGGATTCCCATAAATTCCGGATATTTGTACCAGTCCCGTACCCTGGAGGAACCGTCCCCGATGTAATAATATTCCCGGTCTTCCACATCGTTGGTCGGATCTCCATTGTAAAAACGATCCGTATAAATCTGATACATGACAGCGCCCTTTGCCCAGTCCGGCGTCCGAAATCCCGGGGCGATGGCAAAGCTGTAGTATTCCTGCAGGTCTCTCGATACACCTCTCTTATTATAGAAGCAACTGATCTTTCCTGCACAGACCTCAAAATAATAACGGAAGATCTCCTCCGTCATTTCCACCTTCACTGTATAATAATCAAAACGGCCTTCCGTTTTCTCATAATCCATCAACAGCTTCCGGGACCCGCTGATCAGGAAAACACTGTCCACGTTACTCAGACCAGCCCGGAACCGGATCGTCACGGTCTCCCCCGGCATGGGCTCCATAGGCTCCACATAATTGGCCGTCTCATCGCTGAATAATGCATGCGGCTGAAAAACAGGGCGCATGGTCATCATATATCTCTGCACCTTCTGTAAATAATCGATCTCTTCCAGATTCATCGCGGCATTCCCCTTTCTTTCCTTGTACTATTCTATACTATCCCACCTGTTTGCACAACCGGAAAATGTTTTCCTGCCCGGAAACTCTGCCGGAAACCGGTTTCCGGATGGATATTTCCAGATATGAGAAAAGCCAGCGGATCAATCCGCTGGCTTTTCTCTTGGAGAAGGTATTTCTCTTATGGGGTGTAGCAAAAACTATATAATGTATTGGGGGGGTTTACGATTAGTATTATAACAAAGGAACCCAAATAAGTGTGCACAAAGTTTAAAAAATCTCAGATTTTTTTTTATGCGTTCTCTACAAAAGGAACTGGGAGCAAAAGCGGCTTACGCAATTCTATCTGTGAAAAGGCTTTCGAACTCTTCTCGGCCAATCTTCTCTTTTTCGACAAGGAGCGCTGCGCAGGAATGCAAAACGTCCATATGCTCTTCGATGATCTTTTTTGCGTGAGCGTAGGATTCGTCGATGATACGCTTCACTTCCTCATCAATGAGGGAAGCGGTTTCCTCTCCGTAGGAACGGGTGTGGGCCAGGTCTCTGCCGATGAATACCTCATCGTCGTCGCCGCCGTAGCAGATCATACCCACCTTCTCGGACATGCCGTACTGCATGACCATGGCCCGGGCCAGGTTGGTGGCCTGCTTGATATCCTGGGAAGCTCCAGTGGTCACATCACCAAAGATCAGCTCCTCAGCGATTCTTCCGCCGAAGGAAACCTCGATGTTGTGGAGCATCTTGTTCTTGGTATTGAACATCTCGTCCTTTTCCGGCAGGGGCATCGTGTAGCCTGCTGCTCCCATTCCGGTCGGAATGATGGAGATCGTATGAACCGGTCCCACATCCGGAAGCACATGGAAGAGGATCGCATGGCCTGCCTCGTGGTAGGCTGTGATCTTTTTCTCATGCTCGGAGATCACCCGGCTCTTCTTTTCTGCGCCGATGCCGACCTTGACGAAGGAACGGTTGATATCTTCCTGCTGAATAAAGCTTCTTCCGGCTTTCGCTGCGTAGATGGCGGACTCGTTCATGAGATTCTCAAGATCCGCTCCGGTGAAGCCTGCAGTGGTCTGAGCCACCTGTTTGAGGTCCACATCGTCTCCCAAAGGTTTGCCTTTGCAATGAACTTTCAGGATCTCCTCACGGCCTCTGACATCCGGACGGCCAACGCCCACTTTCCGATCAAAACGGCCGGGACGGAGGATTGCCGGATCCAGAATATCCACACGGTTGGTTGCTGCCATGACGATGATGCCCTCGTTGTAACCGAAGCCGTCCATCTCGACGAGCATCTGGTTCAGAGTCTGTTCTCTCTCATCGTGGCCGCCTCCCATACCGGTTCCGCGGCGTCTGGCCACGGCATCGATCTCGTCGATGAAGACAATACAGGGAGCGTTCTTTTTCGCCTCGGCGAAAAGGTCACGGACACGGGAAGCGCCCACGCCGACGAACATTTCCACGAAATCAGAACCGGAAATGCTGAAGAAGGGAACGCCTGCCTCACCGGCCACGGCCTTGGCGAGAAGGGTTTTACCGGTTCCCGGAGGACCCACCAGAAGGACACCTTTGGGGATCCGGGCGCCTACCTGAAGATATTTCTTCGGATCTTTCAGGAAATCTACGATCTCCTTCAGATCCTCCTTCTCCTCCTGGAGGCCTGCCACATCTTTAAAAGTTACTTTTTTGGCATCCGGGCTGATCATCGTCGCCCGGCTCTTGCCGAAATTCATCATCTTGTTTCCGCCGCCTGACGCCGCCTGGCGGTTCATCATCATAAACATGACCATGACCACAACGACCATCAGCAGCATGGGGAGTACATTATTTAAGAAGATACTCTCCTGGGGCACATCATGGATATAACAGTTGATTCCCTGCTCATCCAGATATTTTACCGCTTCATTTACATCCGAAACGTTGACCCGGTCCACACTGCCGTCGGTCATGTGTACGTTCAGATAACCCGTGGGCACCTGGGCGTTCTGGTGAACTTCCACCTTGGCAACCTTTCCATCCTCCACGGCGGTCTGCATATACTGATAGGTATAGGTCTCCGTATGCAAAAAGCCGCTGCGTAATAGAAAATATGCCAGCACCAGGACGACTGCCACGGAAATATACAGTCCTATTCCTCTTGATTCTCTGTTCAACGCGAATCTCCTTTCAGTTACTGTTACTTGCCTAATTCTACGATTCCGATGTAGGGAAGATTCCGGTATTTCTGGTCGTAATCCAGACCGTACCCCACAACGAACTCATCGGGAATATTGAAACCGGTATAGTCCACTTTCACATCGGTGACACGGCGCTCCGGCTTGTCAAGGAGCGTACAAAGATGCAGGCTCTTCGGATTTCTCTTCCTCAGGATCTCCATCAGATAACCTAAGGTTCTTCCTGAATCCACGATATCCTCAACGATCAGAACGTCCTTGCCATCCAGGGGCTGATCCAGATCCTTTACGATCTTTACCACACCGCTGGACTCTGTGCCTGCACCGTAGCTGCTGACAGACATGAAATCCATCGTAACGGGAACCGTAATTCTCTTTGCCAGCTCACACATAAAGAACACGCCGCCTTTGAGCACGCATACCAGATGCACCTGACGTCCGACATAATCTTCACTGATTTTTTTGCCAAGTTCTGCGATTTTTGCATCCACATCTTTTTCTGGTACCAGAACACGAATCTTGTCTTCCATTCTCTTAATCCTCCATCACTTGTACTTTTAAAACCCTGCTGGTTTTCTCTGTTACCTTGTAAACCTCGCTGATCCGATGGCCCACCACCCAGAGGATCTGGGAGCCGTCTGCCAGAAGGCACAGCCGGTCTCTCTCCCCGGCCGGAATTTTCTCATCGATGAGGTACTTTTTCAGAGTCTTTCTTCCGCCCGAAGCTGTGACCGTAAGGAAGTCACCGCTCCTTCGGGGCCGTATTTGAACCGTATTTTTAATTGTATCATAATCGAACCATTTCGTATACATTTTTTCCGGAATAATTTCGTTTTTATAAGGAAAAATCGAGGCAGTCAGGCGATATTTCCCGTACCTGACCGTCCCCGGGACTATCAGTTCCGTCTCACTCTGCTGCTCTTCCTTCTCAATCCCCGGCCTGTCAAAAATCAGGTATGCGCCTTCCGTATGGACCGTGAGCCCTCCTGGAAGATTCAAGGACCGGCCGGACTGTCTGGATGCAAGCTCTGTGATAGCGGAGAGATGGGAGGAGGAGATATTATAAAGGGAAACGCCCGGCTCCTGCTGCCTGAAAGTCCCTTCCTGATCTTGAAGGCTTTCTCCTCTCAAAACAAACTTCTCAGAAACCTCCCTCAGACAATACCGCAGAATATACGCTTTCAGGGCCTCCGGCTCCTGCAAAAATCCTTCCCGGTCCAGAAAAAGGCCCGCACCGCCGTCCGTTTTCCGGCCCGCCAGCCTTTTCGCTGCTTCCCTGGCCTGCCCGGCCAGATAATCCTCGGCCAGAGCCAGCCTTTCCGCTGTTTCGGCCAGATGCTCGCAGGCTCTCGGATTTAATTCTTCCCTAAGGAGTGGTAGGATATTCAACCGGATCCGGTTTCGGGCGTAATCGGTCTCAAGATTGGTGGCATCGGTTCGGAAGGGAAGGTTTTCTTTCCGAAGAAGGTCTTCGATCTCCTCCCGGGTCAGACAGAGCAGCGGACGAATGATGTTTCCCCGTACCGGACGGATGCCGGAAAGCCCGGAAAGCCCGCTTCCCCGGACCAGATGAAAGAGAACCGTCTCGGCCTGATCGTTCCGGTTGTGGGCCACGGCGATCTTCGTACCGCCATTCTTCCCGCGAACTTCCTCGAAGGCCTCGTACCTCGCCCGGCGGCCCGCCTCCTCCCCGGAGCACTTCCATTCCCGGGCTAACTTAGGGATGTCCCGGTGGTAAGTGTGACAGGGGATAGCAAGCTTCCGGCAGAAGTTTTCCACAAAAGCCGCATCCTCAAGGCTTTCTTTTCCACGAATGCCATGTTCCATGTGGACAACTTCCAGGCTTATCCCCAGAGTCTCCTTATATTTATCCAGCAGAAAAAGCAGGCATACCGAGTCGGGCCCCCCCGATACGCCTGCTATGATCCGGTCTCCTCTTTGGACCATTCCGTTTTTCCGGATATAATCCAGTACTTTCTCCATAAGTCTTCCTCCGTTGTCTCTGCGATCCCGAGAGGCCAGGTTTTTGTCATCAGAAGCCTGAACACCTCGCGAAAATCCATCTACACTTATTCAGTATATTCATATTCCCGCAAAACCGCAAGGATCAAGCAGAAATTCACCGCCTCCACAGGCCTCCTACCAGCACCGTCATATCGTCCTCGGCCTTTCTCCGCCGGAATTTCAACACCTCTTCCAGGATATTTTTCGCCATCTCGGCGGCATTGTCCGTGGTCTCGTTCAAAATCAGCTCCTGGACCTTGTCCTCCCCGTGATTTCCCGGGAAAGCGTCCAGAATCCCGTCGGAGACCATGACAAGGAAATCTCCGGGCCGGAGCTGCTTTTTCGTACACTCGTAGTCCGCCTCCCCGATAATCCCCATGGGCATGCTCGTCGAGGAAACGGTCTCCACCCAGTCTCCCCGTTTCAGAAAGGTCGCCGCCGCTCCGACTTTCAGAAGCTCGCACTCCCCGGTGTAAAGGTTCACCGCCGCCAGATCCATCGTGGAAAAACAGCTGCTGTCCCGAAGAAGCATGACGGAATGGAGCATTTTGATCGAAGTTTCCCGGTCAAAGCCCGCATTCAGGAACTGTTCCATAAGCTCCACAGTCTGGCTGCTCTCCTGTCCCGCCTCCGGCCCGGAGCCCATGCCGTCGGAAATGCTCAAAATCATCTCGCCGCTGTCCCGGTGGTAAACCGCGAAGCTGTCCCCGGAGACCACTTCCCCGTCCCTCGTCACCCGGGCTGCCCCGCAGAGCATCATATATTCCGGAGCCGGCATAAACATCACCGTACTGTAGTCCTGGTTGATGACCATGCGGCTGTCCCGGGCCGGAATCATGCGCTCCCCGCAGGCTGAAGAAAGGCAGGCCGCCGCCTCCCGCATGCCCACACAACGCTTTTTCCCCAGAGCCCGCATCGTCACATAGAGCTCCCGGCAGCCGTCGGGCCGCTCTACCTTCCACATTTCCCGTACGCCGATGCCGTGAAGTTTCATCTGGACCTCCAGAATCCGACGCACCTGAGTGTCCACCTCGTCCACCTCATAAATGGCCCCGGCAGCCCGCCGGATGATTCCGGCGATCTCCTGAAACTGATCCATCATAATTCGCCGGCTGGCGAAAAGCCGGTTCGTCCAGAGAAGATTCTGCCGGGCCAGCTGATATTTAAGCCGCAACTCTGCCAGAAACCGGTCCGAGCGGATGCAAAAGGAAAGCCGTGGAAGCTCCTCCTCCCCTTTTTCCATAGAAAAAAGACGGTCGTACGCCTCCCGGAGCGTGTCCTCCCGGTGCTCGCTCCAGCACCACTCCATGGCCTCGCAGTCCCGGCAGACCTGATGGGAGGTCTCCTTTAAGATCTCTTCTCTGTCCTCTTTCTCCAGATCTTCTTTGAGCTTCGGAAGCTTTAAAAAGGTCTCTGAGAGTCCCTCGAAGGCCTCCGCGTACTGAGTCAGCTTCTGCCTGCCGGGATCACGCACCGCCTCGTTCCCCGGCCCTTCCCGATGCTCCTGAAAAAAGACCTTCAGAAGATCCAGAATCATCCACAGAATACTCACCAGCAGAACCGTCATCAAAAGCTCCCCCATAACTTACGCGCCCTCCATTCACAAAAATGGCAGAACCGGACAGGCTTTTATGGCTTGTCCGGTTCTCTTTCGTACGCTGCTCTGTCAGAGAGCTTTTTCTTTATCAGTTCGAGGGTTTGAAGATGATCTCGTCTTTGTAGACCAGGCCAAGCTTGTCTTTCGCGATCTCTTCCACATACTCCGTTGTGTTCTTGTACTCTTCCAGCTTCTTTATCTCATCTGTACGGGCTGTCTCGCTGTCGATCTTCTGCTGCAATTCTTCCTGCTGGGCCGCATATACCTTGAGCTTTTCTTTCAGCCCCTGGCTCTGCACGCTCAGGATGACGAGCAGGATCAGGACGATAAAACAGATGCTGGTTACGCCTCTGTTGCTTCCCTTTCTTTTTTTCCTTCTTTTTTGTTTCATTCGGATCCCTGCTTCTTTCTTTTGACGCCAACGTTTTTACATGTAATTTTCATTGTAACCCAATTCCATGCTTTTTTCAACGCTTTTCGGCAAAGAAAAACTGTTTTTTTCGACGCCGTACAAAACACGAAGGTTTCACAGGTTATCACCCAGGGACTGACCGTCCGGTGATAAAACCACATGCCAAAGACAAGAGCCGCCAGGGAAAAGCCCCGGATGGAGCCACTGTTCCCCCGAAAAGACACGCCGAAGCAGAAGATGCCCGCCGCCGTCCAGAAAAAGAAATCCTCCAGGGACTGGAAGAAGCCGTTATGGGGGATCACCCGGCGGAGCACGCGCAGCTGATCATATGCACAAAGAAGAATGACTCCCGAGAGAAGAGAAAAAAAGAAAAACCAGATCTCGTGACGGATGACCTCGCTCATCTACTGAAACATCCTTTTGAAGAGGGAACCGTTCCGATCCGCCTTTTTTCCCTGGCTTCCGGTATAGGTGAGACTGTCGATTTTTCCATCGAGGTCCACCTCGCCTTTTTCCAGGGTGAGCCGGCTCACATGGAGTTCCTCCCCCTTGATCATCAGAAGGCCGTCCTCGGTCTGGAGCACCACTTCTCCCACATCAAAAGAGAGCACATCCGATACCCCCGTGATGGCCGCGCATCTGCGCCCCTCCATGGTCAGCCTGTGTGCTCTCTTCATCTCAATCTGTTTTTCTTCCATAAAGCCCTCTCGGTATATGCTCTTGATAGAATATATGAGACGGGAGGGCGAAATATTCATCATGCAGTCATGACTCATACTTTTTATGGAAAAGCTGTATGACGCTGAAAAGTTACAGATATTTATACATTTCTTTGGCGTCGTCTTTTTTGACGGTCTCCTGGACGTTCAGGACCTCAACCTTTACGGCCTTGGTTCCGAAACCGATCTCCAGAATGTCACCCTCTTTGACGGCCGCGGAAGCCTTGGCGGGCTTGCCGTTGATCGTGACTCTTCCGGCGTCGCAGGCCTCATTGGCCACGGTGCGGCGCTTGATGAGGCGCGATACCTTTAAAAATTTATCTAAGCGCATAATTCAATTTCTCCTTTTACGAAAAATCGGAGGACTCCAACGCAGAAGTCCTCCGATCTGAAAGCATTTGCAACTATTCCGACCTCATCTCGATTCCGCTTCGCTTCATCTCGATGTGGCTTCTCGCCAAATAGATTTCC
>ERZ824488.281-NODE-281-length-69318-cov-14.550193_pt1 | contig 69318 bp, 55 predicted proteins | sample MGYA00519936_ERZ824488 | MGnify/ENA primary metagenome ERZ824488 (study PRJEB31778, sample SAMEA3449153) | human gut metagenome | biome: human gut; feature: human-associated habitat; material: faeces | place: United Kingdom | collected 2010/2012 ...
GCGCCGTAAACGCTCGGAAAGCCCTTTGGTGGGGCGATGGGGCAAAGCCCCATATCCAAACAATGCTTAGACACTGTTTCTTGAAATGTTCGGTTTAAGCCTGACAGCCCCATTCTTATCGAAAAGGAGAATCCTCCATGCTCGCCAAAAACCAATGCTTTGAAATGACCTGCGACGCCTTCGGTCAGGATGCGCAGGGCGTCTGCCGCCACGAGGGCATGGCCGTGTTTGTCCCCGGTCTGCTGCCCGGCGAACGCGCGCTGGTGCGCATCGTCAAGCCGGAAAAGCGCTATGCCTTTGGCCGCGTGGAAAAGCTGCTGGAAAAGAGCCCCAGCCGCGCCGAGCCGTTCTGCCCCATCTACAAGCGCTGCGGCGGCTGCGTCTGCCAGCACATGACCTACGAGGCCTCCCTTGCCTTCAAGCGCCAGCAGGTGCAGGATCTCCTCCAGCGCGTCGGTGGGCTTTCCATCGAGGTGCCACCCGTTTGGGGCATGGCGCATCCCTTCGGCTACCGCAATAAGGGCGCATACCCCGTCGCGCAGACGGACGGCGCGCCCGCCTGCGGCTTCTTCGCGCCGCGCAGCCACGATCTCGTCCCCCTGCCCGAAAACGGGTGCGCCATTCAGGGCGAGGATTCCGCCAGGGCCACACAGGCCATCCTGAATTGGATGCGCGAAAACAGCGTCCCCGCCTACGATGAGCAGACCGGACGCGGCCTCGTCCGCCATATTATGACCCGTTCGACGACCTCCTGCGAGTTGATGGTCGTCGTCGTCGTCACCCGTGCGGATATCCCGAAGGCCAGTCGGCTGATCGAGCTGCTGCGCGCCGCCATCCCCGGCCTGTGCAGCGTCTGCCTGAGCGTCAACAGCCGCCGCACCAACGTCATTTTGGGCACGGACATCCGCGTTCTCTGGGGCAAAGCCGCCATGGAGGACACGCTCTGCGGCCTGCGCTTCTCCGTTTCGCCGCTCTCCTTCTTCCAAGTGAATCCCCAACAGACCGAGAGACTCTACGGCCTCGCGCTGGAATACGCCGGCCTGACCGGCGCCGAAACCGTCGTGGATGCGTACTGCGGCGCGGGCACGATCTCTCTGCTGCTGGCGCAGAAGGCCAAAAAAGTCATCGGCATCGAAATCGTGCCGGAAGCCATTCAGAACGCGAATGAAAACGCCGCGCGCAACGGCATTGCCAACGCCGAGTTCCACGTCGGCGCAACCGAAGAGCTGCTGCCCAAGTTGGTGGAAAACGGCCTCCGCCCGGATGTGATCGTGCTCGATCCCCCGCGCAAGGGCTGCGATCCCGCCGTCTTGCAGGCCATTATCGCCGCCGCGCCCAAGCGCGTGGTCTATGTTTCCTGCGGCGCGCCGACCCTCGCCCGCGACGCCAAGCTGCTCACCGAAGGCGGATACGCCGCCGAAAAAGTTCAGTGCGTCGATATGTTCTGCTGGACGGGGGCGGTGGAAACTGTGATGTGCTTTTCCAAGGGAACATATCCACATCGCTCTGTGAAGGTCGAATTCCCGCTTGAAGGGCTGAATGTCGCTCAGCTTCAGGGGAGCGCGACCTATGAGCAGATCAAGGCATATGTTCTCGAGCACAGCGGTCTCAAGGTTTCTCCCCTGTACATCGCACAGGTCAAGCAAAAATACGGCATCATAGAGCGCAAATGCTACAACATGACGAAATCCGACGATGCAAAGCAGCCGCAATGCCCAGCGGATAAGGAGCGGGCGATTGCGGAAGCGCTGAGGTTCTATGGCATAATCGCTTGAACTCCTGCGCCGCCTTCTATACGATATCTTCGAGGAAATCCTTTCTCTTTCGTGAGCAGCAAAAAGGGGTACGACGGCCGGGTTGGCTGTCGTACCCCCTGCTATATGGATCCATGATTGAAACTCGCGAATCCGCTACCGATCAGGAATATCCTGCACAAGTGCCCGGAATTTTCGGTACTTTGCTTAATTCTCCTCTTGAATATGGTATACTGAGATTATCACAGAAAGAAAGGGGCTGGCGGCAGCATGTATCACGCGCTCATCGTGGATGATGAACTACCTGCGCTGCGCTTCGTGCGCAGCATCATTGAGCAGTTTGCCAGCGGCTTTGAGGTCGTCGGCACCGCTACCAGCGGCGAACAGGGACTCGAGCTGCTCGGGCAGCAGAAGGTCGATCTCATCATCACCGATATCAGCATGCACGGCATCTCCGGGTTGGATCTGGCTCAGCAGGCGCGCCGCATTCAGCCGGGCATCCACATCATCATCATCAGCGGCTACAGCGAATTCGAATATGCCAAGAGCGCGATTCAAGTAGGCGTGGATGAGTATCTGCTCAAGCCCGTGAGCATCACGAAGATGACCGCGCTACTTCAAACCGTGCGCCAGCAGCTTGATGAGGAGCAGTCCGAGCTGAACGCTTCCCTTCTGCCCGCCATCTCCTGCGGACTGCCCTATTCCCGCGAGACTGCCGCCAGCCTGTACGGCGGCAAGAGCTTCCGCCTAGCCTACGTGCGCTGGGGCAACCTCGATATGACCCTCCCCCGCTTTCTCAGCGCGACCTCCGTCGTCCTGCCCGGCGTTGATCCATTCATCGCACTACGCGGGCGGGACGAGGACGAACGCATCATTATCGCCGAGGATCAGGGCACAGACGCCTTCCTCGCCTCCCTGAGCGTCTTCATGACCGGACGCGGCAGCATGGCTACGTGGACGGCAGTCTTTACCCCGGACACGCGAGCCATCGACGACCTGCCCCAGTTTATCGAGCGCGCCATGCAGATCATCCACGAACGAACCGTCATCGGCATGCACCAGCTGCTGCGCTTCTCTGGCGGCGTCGCCTCGTCGCAAAAGGTACGCTTGTCCACCGCGGAGATCAAGCAGCTCTCCTATTTCATTTCCTCCGGCAAGCTGCGCATGGTCAAGGACTACTTTCTCGCCCTCTCCAGCAAGTGGGAAAAGCAGCAGACGCCCCAGCGGGAGGTCTGGCACACGGCACGCCACCTCATTCACCAGATCGCGCTGGCGCATCCCCCCACCGCCGACAGGTTGGAGGACATCCTGCTCGAGCTGAACGACAGCATCCGCTGCGCCAGCTGCTACGGCGAGATGATGTGCAGCCTATACACATCGCTCTTTGAGAGCAGCAACGCGCGCAGCCGCAAACTCTCCCCGCAGGAGCTGTACGATTACGCCGTCGCGTACATTACCGAAAACTACCCGCAGCCGCTGAATACGCAGACCATCTGCGACGAAATCGGCATTTCGCAGACATACCTGAGCCGCCTGTTCCGTAAGTACAGCGACACGACCATCAATGCGTTCCTGACGCGCTGCCGTATGGAGGCGGCGATCAAGTTGCTGCGTGAGCGTCCAAGCCTGCTGCTGCGCGACGTGGCCGCCTGTGTGGGCTACGAGGATTCCTCCTACTTCACGAAGGTTTTCCACCAGTACACCGGCAAAACGCCCTCGCAGTTCGCGGCAGAGCAATAACGGGCTGTGTCCGCATCCGCATCCAAACAGCCTCACAACGCCTCGAAATTCTGTATTCGTTGTTCAGGCCTTTTCCATTCTCCAAAAATACGCGCCCCGCGCAGCGGAGGGGGGGGGAAACTCCATACTGCGCGGGGTTCGTCTGTATTCAGGGAGAATGGATGGCTTATTCAAACGTCAGTCGGCCCCAAAGGCTCGGATCGGTGTTGATGTTCAGGTTGCCGCTCCAGGCCATCTGGGGGATGTACTCCGTGCCCGGACAGGGGTAGGAGATGTCGGTAATGGCAAAGTTGAAATTGACGGTATCGCCCTTCTTTGGCTCATACACCGCAATACTCTCATTGGAGAAATTCGCCCACGGAATACAAGCCTCATAAATAAATCCAGTCGTAGTAAGCGTTGCTGCCCTTTCATATCCTTCAAGAACATCCTCGCCTCCATCCATTCCTTTGCTGATGAAGCGCTTACGATTCTCCTTTGGCACCATAGAACGGTCGAATGCTGTGTCCCAATACATATTATCCGGAATCAAATACAGAAGAAAATCATTAGTCGCATACATTGTACGTTCAGGGTCAGAGGATGGATCTGTAGAAATATAAACTTTGAAATTGTCCTCTCCATCCAGCGGAAGCATTTCAATCGCGCCAAAAGGATTATCTTCATTGACGTCAACCGCTAGATAGAGGTTTTCCTCGTTCCACATCACATACACCGTGCAGCTCAAATCGTTGATTCCCTGCCAGAACTCGGCATCCCGAATAACCTGTTCTTCCTCGTTGATGACGATAGGAGATGAAAGATTCCATTCTTCCAGATTACCATCCACAACAATCTCTTGCTCTGCATAAAACGCTTTAGCGCTGCGCTGTTCTTCAGAAAATGCCGTTGAAAACAGCAATAATGAGGCAAGCAGAACCAAAAGCAGTCCATTACTGATTTTTCCCATTGAGTCTCATCCTTCCTATCGTCGGTTTTGAATGCAGGGCAGAACAAGTCTGCCCTGCATTCGCTCTGCCTGTTATTCCGCTACAATCGTGGTGCTCATATCTCCGATTGTAATCACATGCTCTCCTGCGGTGTCAAATACCAGTTCCATTTCGACAACGCGCCAGCTGCTGCCATTCACAGCCATGATCTTCTCTGCAATCACCTCGTCGCCATCATAAGCCTTGACAGTCAGCACATCATCCCCACCATGATTCCAGAGCAAGAACGAAACAGTGTACGGCTCACCAACCTGTGCCACAGTGTTAACAAGACGGTTGCCCACCATTTCATATAGCGTCGGGGAAGGCCCTCTTGTGCCCATATAAGTATAGGTTTCGTTGGTCTGCGGCACCACCAGTGTATCATATTCGAAGTCAGAAGTCACGCCATAATGCATACCAAATTCGTAGCAAAGCAGCGGATCTCCCCAGTTATTCGGAACTGCCTTTTCAGGGTTTTCCTTCATAGTAGCCAGAAGCATCAGCCGTACCCAGTCAGAAGCGCCCTGATCACCAGCCAAATCCTTCCACTGTAGGAAGTCCAGATCCGTACTGCGAGCAATCTCCTTGACAATCATACCTTCGGGCTCACGCTCGCCGAAAATCAAGTCAGCATATACGCAAGCTTCCATTCGGAAAGTGAAACCATCAATCGCAGTTCCGTGATCGGGCTGGAACTTGTAGTTCAGGAACAGGATAGCGTCGGCATTCTCCATCGCCCAGGTATTCGGATCAACGCAGTTCATAGTCAGGACGAGCGGTTTGCCTGCCAACTTAGCATCGTCCACAGCCAGTTCCGCTGCATCATCAATCGCACTGATATCAGCAATCACCACATCCGCATCATCAATAGCATCCACAACAGTCGTATGCTTAGCCAGCTCAGCAGCATAGCTCTTGTTCAACGCGCTATTGCTTGAGGAGAAGTACACCTTAGTTCCCTTCTTGAGCGGGAGAAGCTGATTGTCATTCTTCACCAGAACCGTGGATTCGGCCTGAAGCTGACGTTCAAGCGCCACTACGTGGGGATCGCGCGCCGCAGCAAGGCTGTCAGCATCCGTAATTTCCCACGGATTCGCCAGATACTCCTCGCTCACATCCAGCGCTTTCCACGCATCCTCATCCGCATAAGGATTTTCAAACAGACCGAGCGCAAACTTGGAACGAAGGACACGGCGTGCAGACGCATCCACCAGACTCACATCACAGATTCCCCCATTGACAGCGTTCAACAGTGCATCAGGATAGCCTGTCATAGAAAGCTGAATGCTGGGATCGTTACCCGGAACGACAGTCTGACATCCAAATTGATTTACGCCACATTCCAACATACGGGTATAGAGCTGTTCAAGCGTCATCACCGAGAGATCAACGCCGTCAGGCGTCATCGTATCACCAGCAAAGTCGATCATCTGACGCCAATCGGTCAGTACAATTCCTTTGAAATCAAGCTCTTCACGCAGGTACTGAAGCGTTTCCTTCTCATAATCCACGCGAACCGTATTCGTCAGACCAGCAGCCGTGTTGGTCATAACCCAGTTGGAGCCAGCGTCAATACCTGCCTGCCACGGAACCATCCAGTTATCCACAGTCTGGGCTACACTGCGCGCATTGGTGAAGGACGAGTCGCCACCGCGTGCAATCCAGTGCTTAGTGCAGGCTTCCAGTCCACTGTTAACAATCGTCCTGACTTCAAGATCCGTCATCTTTGCCAGATACTCAGGATCCTCACCGTTCCAGGAACCAAGTTCCAAGCCATACGGATGGAAAATCACATGGTAACCAATGGCTTTCATCACATCGCCATAGATCGACCAGAGTTCCTGCGCAAGCTCCGGATCATTGGCAGTGCCGAAAGCATCATGCGGCGCATCAGTCAGACCCGCCCAACCGTTATTCTGACGATCGCTGGAGAAGGTCATCGGAATGCCCATGCGAGTGCTCTCGCACATTTCCTGAATGATGTTGTGAAGCTGTACTTTTTCCGCCGGTGTTCCATTTGAATTGTCAAGCATGTGGGTTAATCCATACACATTGACGTAATACCAAACCGAGAAGCCCGTAGAGGAAGTATTGCTAGTCTCAAACGGACAATTCTGCTCAAAGAGCTCCTGTTCTGTCATCTGCAATCCGCCGCCACCCATATTGCCAGCCAGACATGTATGGAACAGCAACATAACCTTTTCTTCCAGCGTAAGCTGAGAAAGAAGATCAGTGATACGATCTTCATCATCAGCACGCCAATCCTCGTACATATCAAGCTTGCCATTTCTGTTCAAATCCTTGAATTTCAAGCCATCAACTTCGATGATGTTTTTTGTCGTGCTGCTCAACGCAGCCTGCGTATCCGTTCCTTCCACCCATATGATGTCCGGGTGAGGAGCGACATAGGCTTCTTCAGCATTTACAGGAACTGTTAACATGCTGATCAACATCGCAATCGCGAGAAGCAACGAAGCTTTCTTCTTCATACAGGTATGCTCTCCTTCCTGAAATCTCCTGTCATTGTGCAGCATGAATATCGGTTTTTGATGTCGCCCAGTATGCATACCGCCCCCTAACGTTGTTCTGCACGGAACCGGCTTGCCTCCGGAAGCAGCCCGCCCGCATGTTCTGCTAAAGATCGTATCGTTCTGCCGTGCACTGCGGGACGAATCAATCATTATCAGCCATCCTGTTTTCTGTCTCCATTATATCGGATATTCCCGCAAATCAAAATGGAATATCCCGCATAGACAGCAAGAGAATACAATACTTTCCCGCCCCCCGGGCTGGAATATTTTGCTCTTTCCTGTGAAAATCCAGCACAGGCTGCCATGGGTCCGATGTTCATATGCCCGATTCTTCCAACCGGTTGCCGGAAAAGACCGTCTGTGCCATATTGCCGGCCTGCTGCATGGCGCTCTCCCCGCAGAGGGTAAACGCATTGTCCGCGACGCGCCCGGTGCCGATGTCGCGCAGGTACAGCCCGCAGGAGGCGTTGCCGTCGAACGCGTTGTCCTCGATGCAAAGGCTCACCGGTCCATAGGCCAGCACGCCCACCCAGTTGTCAAGCAGGGTATTTCCGGTGAACACGGTGGGCGAGGCATCCAGACGCACGCCGCAAACCGTGCATTCCTGAGCAAGACAACCGCGCATCGTCACGCTGTCCTCCTTTTGCAGGTTGTAGCCGTTCTCGCAGCCGATCGCCGCGCACTCCTCCAGCAGATTGCCGCTGCCCGCCGCCATGAAATAGCCCTGCCCCGTCTGCGTGACGGTGCAGCCGCGCATCACGCTGTCATGCACCATGGAGAAGAACAAACCCTGATCACAGCGATCCGCACGGCAGCCGTCAAGCAGCATGCTGCCCGTCGCACGCACGTCGATGCCATGGTTGGTCTCCTCCGCGACGCAGTCCGTTATCACCCCGCCGCTGCACTTGGCGACATAGATACCGAATACCCCGCAGCGATCCGCGCGGCAGCGTTCGAGCGTCACCTCGTCCACATAGGCGAGAATCATACCCATGCTGCCGTCGGAGACGTCTGCATCCCGCACGGTCACGCTTTCGCAGCCCGCGCAGATGATCTGCCCCGCATCCTGCGGCGCGTCCACATGCGTCTGCGACGCCGCGTAGAACAGCGGTCTGCCGTTGACCGTGCAATTCTCAATCGTATGCGTGGTAAAATACGCCGGATCCTCGCCGACCTCAAACAGGCCGGTGAGCACGGGCAGACCCTTGCTGTGTTCGGAGAGCGGCGGTCCCGCGAGGGAAACGCTGCACCCGGTGAACGCACAGCCCCGCAGCGTCATGCGCTGCACGCCGCCCGCCCAGATGCCGCAGGAGGACGTCCGCCACGCGGGATCGGCGAGCATGATGGTGCAGCGCTCGATCGTCATGTCGTCTCCGACGGCATAGATGCCCGTGCGGCATATGTGGATATCCATCCCGCTGAGGGTAACGCCGTTGGCCTCCACGCGCAGGGCAGCGACATACTTCGGCGCAGCGATGACGGGTGAAGCGCCGGGCGCAGCGCACAGCGTGACCGTCCGGTCAACGACCAGTGGAAACGCCTCCGACGGCTCCGCATATACGCCGTCCGCCAGCTCGATGACGTCGCCGTCCGCGCAGCTTGCGAGCGCCTGCGTCAGCGAAAGCCCGTCCGGCGAAACATGCAGCACCTCCGCCTGCACGCAGCAGGCGACAGCAAGCATCAGACATAACCAAAGGACAATCCGTTTCCCCATGCGTTTCCCTCCTCCGTTGCTTCGCTCCTTTCGGAAGCGTCCGCGCTGTCCGGGTGCTTGCGAAAGGAGCGGAGCGGCATAGCGCCGCCCGGCTCTTTACCGGTTGATTCTCTCCTGCGTCTGCGGGTCGAACAGATGCAGCTTCTTCATGTTCGCCGTGAGCAAAAGCTCCCTGTCCTGCGGCGCGTGCTCGCCCGTGTGCTTGAACACGACGACCTTCTCGCCGATGCGCACGTAGATCAGGTAAGCGTCGCCCAGCGGCTCGATGGAGTCCACATGCGCCGCGATGGCGTTCTCCTGAGACGATGTCAGCTCGAAGTCCGAGGGGCGGATGCCCAGATCGACGCGCTTGCCCGCGTAGGGCATGAGGCACGCACGCAGCCCCTGCGGAATGCGCAGCCTGAAATCGCCCGCGTCGAGCACGTCGTCCCTGACGTCGCAGGGGAAGATGTTGATCTGCGGCGTGCCGAGGAAGCCCGCGACGAACTCGTTTGCCGGATGGTCGTACAGCTCGTTCGGCGTGCCCTGCTGCATGATGTGCCCGTCCTTCATCAGCACGATGTGGTCGGCCATGGTCATGGCCTCGGTCTGGTCGTGCGTGACGTAGATGGTCGTAATGCCCAGCTGGAGCTGGATCTTCTTGAGCTCGTAGCGCACCTGATCGCGCAGCTTCGCGTCGAGATTGCCCAGCGGCTCATCGAGCAGGAACACCTGAGGGTCGCGCACCAGCGCGCGGCCCAGCGCAACGCGCTGGCGCTGTCCGCCGGAGAGCTCCGCCGGGCGGCGGTCGAGCAGCTGCTCGATGGAGAGCATCTGCGCCATGTAGTTCACGCGCTTGTCGATCTCTTCCTTGGGCGCCTTCTTCGTCTTGAGCGCGAAGGACATGTTCTCGCGCACGGTCATGTTCGGGTACAGCGCGTATTCCTGAAAGACCATCGCGATGTTGCGCTCCTGCGGCGGAACGAAAACCTTGTCCTTGCCCTTCGCGCCGGCGCGGGTCATGACCGTGTCGCCAAAACGGATTTCGCCGCTGACCGGGTGCAGAAGACCCGCGATGCAGTGCATGGCGGTGGACTTGCCGCAGCCCGACGGCCCCAGGAACACGCAGAACTCGCCGTCCCTGATGTCGAGGTTCAGCTTGTCCAACACATAGGATTTGCCCTTGTTGTAGGACACGCTCATGTCCTTGATTTGAATCGAAGCCATATGATCACCTCTCTGCTGCTCACTCACCGAAGCGCGCCACGTCGATGCCGAAGCCGTAATCCACCAGCGGATCTTCGATGTCCATGGGCATGTCCTCGCGCTGGGCGAGCACCTGCTCCATGCTGCGCGGGATCTGGAACGGCGTTCTGCCGGTGATGGACGTCTCGCCGAAGAGCGCGCCCGCCACAGCCTGTGCACCGCAGGTGACGCCCGGACGGTACGCCAGCATCACGCTGTCCGCCAGCTCCGTCATCTCCGTCATGACGTAGGGGCGGTTCATCAGCACGACCTCGACGACGTTGGCACCGGCCTCGCGCAGCGCGCGCACCAGTTCCGTCTGCTCCTGCGGAAACTCGAGGTTCGCGCTACCCCACGCCGGCTCGTGCGTGCCGCTCGCCTCACCGATGACCGTGATCGCCGTCACGCCGGTCAGATCGGCGGGCACGTCAGCCGCCTCCGCGATGTAGGTTACGTTATCCGCGCCCGCCCTGGCGGCGAGAGCTTCCAGCAGCGTCGTGCCCGTCAGCTCAACCGGGTCCTTCGCCGTCCAACCGCTGTTCAGCGCGCGCAGATCCTGCGCCAGCGTGCCCGCGACGATGAGCTTCTGCCCCGCAAGCGGCTGCGCGTTTTCATACTTGATCATCGTGAAGGACTTCGCCGCAGCCTCCTGCGCCACCGCGCGGTGCGCCTCGCTGCCGACGATCGTCTCCGCCGCGTCCTCGTTCACATATGGATTCTCAAAGATGCCCAGCTGGAACTTGGCGATGAGAATCCGGCGGCAGGCGTCGGTCAGGCGCGCCTCATCGACGCCCTCGATCAGTTGCCGTGTGGAGCGAACGCCCGCGCCGCCCAGAATATCCGCGCCCGCATTCGCCGCGCCAACGAAGTTGAGGCCCCAGTCGGTCTGAATGATGCCGGTGTAGCTCAGCTTGCCGCGCAGCAGGTCCGTCATCACGGCGGCGGACTGGTCAGCGGAGTTCTCCACGGCATCGCCGCCGAGCACCGGCACGGTCGAATAGCCGTAGGGCATAACCGCCGCGGCGCCCGCGTCAATGGCCGCCTTGAAGCCCGCCAGATGTAGATCGAGCGTGTCCTCCTGAATGGTCAGCGGGGTGCCGTCCACGCCGCCGGTCTGCGCGCCCGAGCCCGGGAAGTGCTTCACGGTCGCGATAACGGAATCCTCCGTCAGCACGCTGCCGCCCTGCAGCGCCTGCACCGCAGCAACAATCAACTTCTGCACGACCTCGCTGTCCTCGGAGTAGCACTCCTGATTGCGGCCCCAGCGTGGATCGGTGATCAGGTCGGCGTCCGGCGAGAGTGCCATGCGCACGCCGACTGCCATCAGCTCCTCCTTCAGCACTTCGTTGAGCCGCGCAACCAGCTCAGCGTCGTTCGCCGCGCCTTGGTTGATCTCGTCCGGCAGGAACGTCGCATCCGAAACGAACGCTGCGCCCGCCTCTGTGTCCATCGAGAAGATAACCGGGATGCCCAGCGCGCTCGATTCGGAGAGCTCCTGAATCTCGTTGGTGCGCTGCGCAGCCTTGCGCGCACCGTCGAAGATGTACTCATACACCAGCGCGAATCCCACGTTGTTGTCCGTGAACCACGCATCCTTTTTGGATACGAGCGTCAGGTGCACCATCTGCGCAGCCTTCTGCGTCGCGTCCATCTGCGAGAGCAGATCCTCCGCGCGCTCCTCCGCGCTCAGCCGCCAGTCCTCGTAGGGATCAAGCTGTCCGTTGTCGTTGAGATCCTTGAAGCGATAACCGTCCGCCTCGATGATGTTCTTCACCCGCGCGCCCAGCTCCGGCTGGACATACGCGCTCTCTGCGCAGGCGGGCATCGTGCCGAGCGCAAGCAGCCCCATCAGGGCGAGGGCCAAAAGCCACTTTGTTGCCTTCATATGTCGTTTCTCCTTCCCGGTTGTCAGGACGCGGTGACCGCGCCGCTCATCTGTCCGCTGATGAGGTACTTGCCCATGAAGATGTAGAGCGCGAGCACCGGCAGCGCGAGGATCAGCGATCCCGCCATCTGCACGTTGAACTCCGCCGCCATCGTGCCCGCCAACTCGTTGAGGGCGATGGTCGCGGGCTTGGAGTCATAGCCGCCCAGCACGAGCGCAAAGAGCATCTCGTTCCAGATCGACGTGCACTGGAAAACAAAGGTCGTGATGGTGGCAATCATCGTGTTGGGCAGAACGATCCTACGGTAGATCTGCCAGACGCCGTTGCCGTCGATCATCGCCTGGCGGATGAGCGCATCCGGCACATCAGCGTAGTAGCCGCGCATCATCACCGTGCACATGGGCATGCCGAACACCGTATGCACGAGCACCAACCCCCACACGTTGTCATACAGATCGAGCGCGTTGATGGTCTGCAACAGCGGAATGAGGATCGCCTGGAAGGGCAGGTACGTCGCCGCGACCAGCGCGATGAAGAACACGTTGTTCAGCCGGAACTTCCACTTGCTGAGCCCATAGGCACAGATGGAGCCGAGGAACACGGAGCCCGCCGCACCGAAGATCGTCACCAGCAGGGAGGTCATCAGCGGCTGACCCAGCTCCTCCATGGCGCTAGCATAGCCCTCCAGCGTCCACTGCTGGGGCGGCATGATCGGCGTCGTGGTCATGACCTCGCTGTTAGTCTTGAAGGAGGTCATGACCGTACCCCAGAACGGCAGCATATAGAATACGATGAACGCGATCATGATGAGGTAATAGAGGATGTGCAGCACGGTCATGTGCCAGCGGGGCTTGACCCGCACGGTCTGCGCCTGCTGCGCCTCCTTGCTGCGCGCGATATCGTTTTGCATAGCGTCACTTCCTCCTGTTCGTCCAGTAGGTCAGCGGCAGAATCAGCACAAGCACCAGCGCGAGCAGGAAGCTGCTAATCGCCGCGGAATACGCAAAGTTGTTGCTCTGGAACGCCTCGTTGTACATCCACACCGGAAGCGTCCATGCCGAGGAGGTCGTGTAGCCCACGAGCGAGACGATGAAGTCAAACGAGCGCAGCGCATACATCGCCAGGATGGTGATGCAACTGCCCATCGCGCCCTTGAGCTGCGGGATGATGAGCTTCATGTAGATGCGGGGCATGTACGCTCCGTCGAGCTTGGCGGCGTTCACGATGTTGGTCGGCACGTTCTTGATGGCCGCCAGGAAGATGACCGCCACATAGCCAGAGAACTGCCAGACCATCGCGATGATGATGGAGAGCATGATGGTGCGGCTGGAAGACGCCCACATCAGGTGTCCGGCCTTCATCGCCGCGGTCACGTCGACGTCCAGCAGGCTCAGGAAGGAGTTGAGCACGCCACCCGTTGGCCTGTACATGTACGCCCAGACCGTACCCGTCACCACGAAGGACAGCGCGAACGGCAGCAGGATCAGCGTGCGGAAGATTGCCGTGCCGCGCAGGCCCTGATCCATCACCAGCGCAAGGCCAAGGCCCAGCAGCAGACACAGCGGAATCAGGCAGAACAACAGCAGCGTGTTGCGCAGCGCAGGCCAGAACTCCGCGCTTTGAAACATCTTGACGTAGTTGCCAAAGCCGCCGAAGCCGTAGCTCGCCTGCAGCGTGCCGCTTTCCCAGTCGGAGACGGACACCCAGAGGTTCCAACCCAGCGAGACATAGACAAAGTAGATGAGCAGCGCGGCGGGGACACACAGCCAGATCAGCGGGTGATGGTCAAAGAAGCACGAAACGGGTGCTACCGCCGCCGGCACAAACCGCCGCAACAGCTGATAGATGACCAGCACCGCCGCCACGACCGCCAGCCCCAGCCAGAAGCCCTCATGGGCGAAGGTCATGTAGCAGAGATTGTCAAAGAATTCCGCGATTTGTTCCACAGGCAGAGCCTCCATTCTTCTCTCTTGCAAAAGGCGGGAGCAGGGTACGCCCGCGATTCGGCGACCTTTGAGGGAGCCAACCGAATCGCAAGCCCTGCCCTGCTCCCGTCCCTGCCGGATTATTTCCCGTAGCTCAGACCCCAGCCGTAATCATAGAGCGGGTTTTCCAGATCGAAGGACACATCGCCCTCCTGACTGTTCACGGATTCCATGTCGCGGGGGAACTGCATTGGCGTCTTGCCGGTCGGGTTATTCATGCCGTAAAGCGTCTCGGCGATGGCGATGCCGCCCTGGTTGCCCGGATAGTACGCTTCCAGGATAGCGTTCGTGTTCTCATCGCACCAGGTGAGGATGTACGGTCTGCCGCCGGTAACGACGGTAATGACCGGCTTGCCGCTGGCAGCGGCCGCCTCAAGAATCTCCTGCTGGCGCTGGGTGATCTCCAGCGTGTCATAGCCCCACGGCGGATCGTGCTGGTAGCTCGGCTCGCCGACAGACACCACGATGGCGTCCGCATCCTTGGCCAACTCGGTGATGCGCTCCACATTCTCCGGCTCATAGATCACGGTCGTGCCCTCGCCCGCGTAGGCAGCGAGTGCGTCCGCGATGGTCAGCCCTTCCTGCGCAGAGGACCAGCCGCCGACCAGAGAGTCCATGTCCCCGGCGCGCGGACCACAGACGAGAATCGTCTGCGCGGCGTTCGGGTCGAGCGGCAGCGTGCCGTCGTTCTTGAGCAGGGTCATCGCCTCGCGCGCAGCACGCAAGTTGACCACCTGATTCTCTTCATTGCCGACATACGCGACGGCGTAGTCCACGTCGCAGTAGGGGTTCTCAAACACGCCCAGCTCGAGCTTCGCTTTCACGATGCGCTTCGCCGCAGCCGTAAGGATGGCCTCGTCGATGCTGCCCGCGCCGGTGAGTTCCTCCATCTGGTCGATGAGGCGGATGCTCTCGCCACCAATGCCGTCCACCCGGCTCTGGGTAACGCCGATCAGGATGGCTTCCTCGTCGGAGACCTCCTCGCCGGTCATGGTGCCCAACGCCTCCTGAATGGCCCAGATCATGCCCCAGTCCGTCTGGATGATGCCGTCAAAGCCCATGTCATCGCGCAGCAGATCCTGCAGCGTCGCCGCAGAGCCGATGGCGGAGTTCTCCATGTCCAGTGCCAACGGCACGGAGTAGTAGGGCATGATGGAAGCCACGCCCACCTCGAGACCCGCATAGTAGGGCTTCAGGTGAATCTGCAGCGTCTCCTCGCTGGAGATGATCGGTGAGGTGTCCTTGCCGTCCATCTGCGGGCCGGCGCCCGGGAAGTGCTTCATGCAGGCGACAATAGCGCCCGCATTCAGGCCATCGCTACCGTTCTGGAAGGCGACCACTTGCGTGGTGACCATGCTCGTCACGAGGTCGGGATCCTCGCCGAAGGTCTCCATCACGCGGCCCCAGCGCGGCTCGGAAGCGATATCCGCCTCGGGTGAGAGCGTCATGCGCACGCCGATGGCGATGTGCTCCTCGCGGGCGATCTCGGCCAGCTCTTTGACCAGCTCCTCGTCGCGCGTGGCGGCAAGGGCGAGGTTATGCGGTGTGACCGTCGCGCCAGAGACGTAAGACAGGCCGTGCACGGAGTCCATGGACACCAGCACCGGCACGCCCAGTCGAGAGGCCTCGGCGTATTCCTGAATGGTGTTCATGCTCGCGGCGGCAGCCTCCACGCTGCTCAGCTCGCGGATGAGCAGCATGCCGATGTTCTCGGTCGCGCACCACTTCTCCAGATAGGAAGGAATCTTGCCGTCAGAGCGGGGCAGATACGTCGGATGCTGCATCTGCGCAATCTTCTCGCGCACGGTCATCTGGGAAACGAGGTCGTCCGCGCGGGTGTCCGCGTCAAGGCGCCAGTCCTCATAGACATCGAGCGTACCGTTGCCGTTCAGGTCGATGAACCGGTAGCCGTCCGCCTCGATAACGGACTTGATATGCGGATTGAGTTCCGGCTGCTCATATGCCGCCGCACCCTCCGCGATGGAGAGGGACGGAAGCATGCCCACCGAGAGGGCGAGCACCGCGGCAAGGGCCACGCTCCTGCGGAAAATCTGCTTAGTCAACAAGGTTCCACACTCCTTTTACGCCAGCTTCCTTCAGGATGTTGACGATCTTGTTGGCGAAGTACGCCGCGTCATGATCGGTGGACGTGGCAAACTCCTGAATCTGCGTCTGCAGGCTGGTGGAGGCGCTCCACGGCAGCGCCGTGCCGTGCGTGAAGCTCGGATACACCTTCGTGCCCTCCGCCATCAGCTCATTCTTGAACTTGAGGGTCAGCGCGCAGTAGGCGTCGTCCGGGGTGTCGCCGTACGGGGAGATGGACTCCTTGAGCGTGGAGAACGCCGTCTGCACCTCCGGGGTGGAGACGTTGTACGCCCAGCGCACGCCGCTCTCGACGTCCGCGGAGTCATTGCTCACGACGAAGCCGTCGATGCACATGCCGAACCAGCCGTCCGTGCCGGGGAAGGTGAACACGCCGTAGTCCTCGCCGTAGACCTGTCCCATGCTGGTGAGCAGCGGCTGCATCCACGCGCCCATGATCTGCATGGCGTATGTGCCCGCGACCACCTGACCGCTGGCCTCATACCAGTCGCGGCTGGAGTGATCCGGTGCGACGTAGTCCATCATCCGCGCGTAGGTGGACAGGACGGTGGTCACGTCCTCCACATCATAGTTGCCGTTGATGAAGTCCTCGTAGATCTGCGGATCGGTACCCAGCATGATGTCCTCAAACACCTGGCAGGCAGGCCAGCCCTTGCGGTCGCCCAGATCGAGAGGATACTCGCCGTCCGGCATCGCCGCAGCAAGCTGATCGCAGATGGCAAAGAACTCGTCCCATGTGATGTTCTCATGATCCGGAATGGCGATGCCGTACTTCTCAAACACGTGGATGTTGTAGAAAATGACATTCGTCTTGTGGATACCGATGGGCACGATGTACTTGCCGCCGTCGGAGGCGGTGCACAGCGTCTCGATGCCGGGCAGCGCACGCTCGGAGAGGCCCGCATAGTCCCAGACCTGATCGAGGCTGAGCAGCAGGTCGGAGGTCAGGTACGGCTCAATCTCCTGGCCGGGGTGCGCCTGGAACGCCTCCGGGCTCTTGCCGGCCTGTTGAAGCACCTTGACCTTCATGACCATGGCGCCGCCCGCGCCGCCGGGGATGGCATTCGACTTCGCCCTGATCTTGCTGTAAACGTCCTTGAAGCCGTTCACAACGCTCTCAATGGCATCCTTTTCGCCGCCCGCCGTCCACCAGTGATACACGTTCACGGTGCCGCCGGCCTGCGCATCTTGCAGGATGGCGGGGATATCCATATCGCTTGCATTCTTTTTCTCGCGCTTCGCCGCCAGCGCCCCGGCGGGCAGCGCACTCAGCGCTATGACGCCGCAGAGCGCCAGAGTCGCGAGCCTTCTCAGTTTCATGGGATTCCTCCTTCTGTCTGCTTACTCTTCGACGAAGGTCAGCGTGCCCCAAAGACTCGGGTTGCCGTCCACATTGTACATATCCGGCTTGCGGTCGCGGCCGTCGAGGTTCGCCGCGCCCTGCATGCGCAGGCTGTGAATGCCCGGGCAGGGCAGATCGACGTCCAGCACGGAGAAGTCGAAGCCGATGGTCACGCCCGCGGCGGGCACAAGCTGCGCAATGCTCTCGTTGGCGAGGTTGTGCAGCGGAATCTTGCTCTCCAGAATCCAGCCGCCCATCTCCTTGTCGCGCACGGTCGCGGCCTCGTAGCCGTCAAAGACCAGCTCGTCGCCGTACTCGCCCTGCGTCTCATACCCGCCGTTGTCCGCGATCATCTCGCGGTCGACGTAGTTGAAAAAGTCGTACTCGTCCGTAGACTGCACGATGCGCCAGTCGGTCGCCTCATAGGCGGTGCGCGCGGGATCAGCATCCGGGTTCGTGCTCAGGAAGAGGATGATGGCGTCCAGTTCGTCCAGCGGGAAGCCCTCGCGGTAGACGAACGGCGTGTCATCCTTCACCTTCGCGGCGATGTAGAGGTTGTCCTCGTCCCACATCGCGTATATCTCCATGGAGCAGTCGGCCTCGCCGTCCCAGTGTTCGATCTGATCGATGATCTGCGCTTCGCTGTCGATACGCAGGCAGCGGGACGTATCCCACTCGGACAGGTCAGCATCGATGACCACATCCTTGGCACGCGGCGCTTCGAGGTTTCTGTCCACATAGGCCGTCGCGGGCACAGCGAGACAGAGGGTCAGCGCCAGCACCAGCATCATCAGGGTAATGGGCTTCTTCATCGCGGTATCCTCCTTCAACTTGCGGGCGGTTGTTCACTCCCGCACTTTTCATATTTATTATAAGGCATCGGATGCAGGCCGTACTAAAAAGATTACACCTACACAGTGAAAAAAATCCGGCATTCTGCTTTCCGGCAGAAATATCCGGCACAAATATTAGGAATATCCGGCACATCGCTCATTTCGGGAGTAGGCAGCTTTGCGCTAAACGGGAATCCATGGTATGATGAGTGCAAGCGGAGGTGTTTTCATGAAAGCAAACGTACATCCCGGTCCCAAGCTCAGCGTCAAGATGGTGCTCCTGTTTTCCAGCGTCATGCTGCTGGCCATGCTCGCCCTGTCCTCCTTTGCCATCGAAAGCTCCATCTCCGGCGCGAACGAATACACCTCCGGCCGCTTCCATAACATGAGCGCCAGCATCACACGCGATATCGAGCAGAGCATCGAGCTGATGAACCTGACTATTGATGATCTGACGCAGAATCTCTCCTTCATGGCGAACCTCAACCAGTTCGTGCGCGACGACAGCGCAGACGGCAAGGTCGGCATCGCCGCGCGCAATGCTGCCGGGCAGCATCTGGTACAGTCCCGCATTCTGGACAACTTCTATCAGGTGGCCTTCTTCACGCGGGATGCCCGCTGCGTCACCAACCAGGCGGACGAGGAGAACGAGCTGAAAAGCCGGTCCCGGGCACTTAAGACCATTGTGGACGGCATGCCCTTCCTCGACACCGCCGATCGTACGGACGCCTTCCTCATCCTGCCACCGCACGAGAACTTCTTCTGCGTACCCAACGGTGAACGCGTATACAGCGTGCTGCGCCGCGTACAATATTTTGGGCGCACCATCGGCTATATCGAGGTCAGTGAGCGCTGCGACATGCTCGAGCGTATCCTCTCCTTTGTGGACAACGACGCCATCCGCGTGCAGGTTTACTTTGACGACGGCACACTCTTCTATTCCAGCTCGAACGAGCTGCTCCCCTTTGATGCGAACATCCCCGCCGGCGCCATACTCGATTGGCAGATCGGCGAGCGGCAGATTCAGGTACAGCACACGGTACTCGCCGACCTGCAAATGCACCTGTTCGTCTGGCAGGATGCCGCCGTGAGCAGCTCCCTGCACCGCGGCATCCAGAAGAACATGCTCCGCCGCACCTTTCTCGTCCTGCTGCCGGGCATCGCAGCGATCGTGCTGGTGTCCATGCTGCTCACCCGCTCCATCCGTTGTCTGACCAAAAAGGTGCAGCAGATGCAGGTTGGCCGTGTCCTTCAGGACGACGAGGATGTGCTCGCCTTTCTGAACACGCAGGTCACCTCCCGCAGTGACCGGGAGATCTTCGAGCTGGAGCATGCGTTCAATCAGATGATGGTCCAGCTGCGCAGCAGCACCATGAACGAGCTGGCGATGCGCGAGGGTACACTGCAGGCGCAGCTGAGCGCGCTGCAGACGCAGATCAGCCCGCACTTCATTTACAACACACTCAACATCATCTCCGCCAAGGCCATGGAGAGCAGCAATTTCGACATCATCGAGCTGTGCGATCAGTTCGCCTCCATGCTGCGCTACGCGACCTCCACCAGCTCGCGCACCGCCACATTGCAGGAGGAAATTGCAAACGCGCACAATTACCTGCAGCTGGCGAAGGCACGCTATGAGGACAACCTCGAGTACACCATCGACGTGCCCAAGGAGCTGACAGGGCTGATCGTGCCCAAGCTGACGCTTCAGCCGCTGGTGGAAAACGCGCTAACCCATGGCTACGACGGAACGAATGCGCTGCGCAGACTCTCGGTGACAGGGCGGTTTGAAGCCGGGAAGCTTCACCTGCGCGTCCAGGACAACGGCACAGGCTTCACCCCGGAGATGCTAGCCAGCCTGTCCCGGCGCATCGAAGAAATCCAGGACGACCACAGCTTTGCCAGCGACGCCTCCACGCACATCGGTCTCATCAACACCTGCCTGCGGCTGCACTATTACAGCAAGGGAGCGATGCGCATGTCCATCCGCAACGAGGACGGCGCGGTCGTGGAACTGACCATGCCCATCAACTGAGCGGATGATATCCGCCGCTTCGGATCATTCACAGATTCCGACACACAGCATACCGTACTCTGTCCAACACGAATCAAACCCAAAGGTTGTCACCAAAAGTCACGAGACAGACGAGTCAGTACATGCTATAATGCAAACTGGTAAAGAAGGATGAGCGCGCATGACGCAGCCCTGCATCGGAGAAAACCATCTACGGGTAGCTTATCCGGTTGATCAGATAAACACCAAACCAGCGTTGGCGGAAAACCCGTCAGCGCTTTTTCTTTGCCCAAAGCCTGAACGGCGGTGATTCTATGTGGCACCATGAACATCATGACTATCATCGACAACATCCACGCCAATCTCTCGTCAAACAACGCCGTACCAAATCGTAACCCCCGTCGCAGTCCCGGACGGGAAGCAACCGTCCCGTCGCCCCAGCCTCCGCTGTTCCTCATCCCCGGGGTTTTCAAAGGGGCCGCAGCCCCTTGGCACACTGACCTTGCCCGCAAGGTCTAGTGTGTTATACCTTCGCGCAAGGGACAGGCACGCCCGCCCGGCAGCGTTCCGCTTCTTCCTCCTGACCCGGCGCGAAGGGATACCGCACCCCGCTCTTATCGCCGCCCCTCGGGCATCGCCATCCGCTCGGATTTGCAGCATTGCTCTTTGTATTCCAATCTAATACCGATAAGCATTTGCAGCCACTTGGAAGTCATTTCCGAATGACTGCAAATGCTTTTTCTATGCCTTTTTACCTGCAAGAAGAGTGCCGGTACACTCTGCGCGATATGAAAGATTCTGTCATATTTCGTACAAATTTCGGAAACAGGGTTCCAAAGCCCCATTTCCCACACATGTCAATTATAGGGGAAGAATATGGATTCGGCCTCATCAGGGCTTCAAAAAAACAAATGAGCCGCAAAAGGGCTTCCATTTCTCCCGGTTTCTGCATGGTTATATTGAAGGGAGGCTGTTCATTTGAGTATCATTCTGACCACTAGAAACCCTAAAAACGCTGAAAACCCCGTCTCCAACACCGGACAGGCTTCGGGCCTGTTCAATCCCTATGTTCCGCTTAGGCCCAGCGCGGACGCACTGCCGACATTCCCAATTCATTGCCTGCCGCCGCGATTGCAGGCTTACGTTGCCGCCGTCGCGGAGCACACGCAGACGCCGGCGGACATGGTCGCAGGGGTTACGCTCGGCGTGCTCGCCACCTGCCTGCAGGGCAAGGTTCGGGTCGAGGGCAACCCGGGCCACTATGAGCAAACCAGCCAGTATGTGTTCATCGTCGCCAATCCGGGTGCGCGCAAGTCCGCCGTTATCCGTGCCATGACCTCCATCATCGAGGACTATGAACAGGCGCATTGCCGGGTTGATTCATGTATCCGCCGGGCTGACCGGGGACATCAGCGCCGATACCATCCGCCGCGCCGTCTGCATTGGCCGATACGCATTTCAGCACGCCATGTACGCCTATTCCATCATCAGCGCCGACGAAACCATCGAAAAAGCGCTGCACGTCGTGTCCAGACTGCGCAATCACCGCATCCGGGACATCAGCCAGTCCGCCCTGTACCAGCTTTGCCGGGGACGGTTTTTCCGCGATGCGAAGGAGCTGGAGCCCGTTCTGGAGCTGCTGGAACAGCACGGCTACATCTGGCGGGACACGCTGCTATACAGCGGCGTGGGCAGACCGCCCTCCCGCACGATTTACGTGAACCCGGTTGTCACCGATGAACAGTAACATGACTTTCCTGCATTTTTAGCATTTTTAGAGGGAGGAATCATCCTGAGCCATTTCGCCATCATGCGCTTCTCCAAATACAAAGGCCCGGAAATCGGCCGGATTGAGGCCCACAACGAGCGCACAAAAGAAACCTACGCCAGCAATCCCGACATCGACACCTCGCGGACACATCTGAACACCCATCTGGTTTTCCCTCCGCAGCATTACCGCGAGGAGGCGGAGCGACAAATCCGGGAGGCCAACTGCCGCGTGCGCTCTGACAGCATCCGGCTCGTCGAGGTGCTGTTCTCCGTCAGCACAGGCTATTTCGACGGAAAATCCCCGGAGGACATCCGCGCCTATTATCAGCGCTCGCTCGACTTTCTGTGCAGCCAGCAGGACGAGCGCACCATCCTGTCTGCGACCATCCACATGGACGAGGCGACGCCGCACATGCACGTTGTCTTCGTGCCGCTGACGCCGGATCACCGGCTCAGCGCCAAGGAGATTCTGGGCAATCGCAAAAAGCTGATTCAGTGGCAGGATCGGTATTATGAATACATGGCTGCGCGCTATCCTGACCTCAGCCGCGGCGAGAGCGCGGCCCAAACGAAACGCCAGCACATGGACATGCAAGAGTACAAGGCTATGACTGTGGAAATCCGGAAGATGACCCGTCTGGCCGACAAAATCAATCATCTTCTGGACGGTGCGAACCTGTTGAACGCCAAGGGGCGTCTGGAAGAAATCGTGCCGCTGATCCGCAGGCTGCTGCCGCGCATCGGCAAGATGAAGACGCAGCTGGAGCAGTATGCGCAGGCGTTCACCGCCATCACGGAGGAAAACAAGACACTAAAAAAGGAGAACGAGCAGCTCGATTTGAACGTCCGGCGGGAGCGGCAGAAGGCGCTCGACAGCCGGTTTGAGCTGAGCAGACTTCAGGAGCAGACCCGCCGTCTGGAACAGAATCTTTCCCGCATCCCACCGGAGATCCTTGCGCAGTACGGCAAGAGTACGTCCCGACAGGAGAAAAACCGGCACAACCAGCCGTTCCTGTAACCCCTTTTTGAGGCAGGAAAATCCAGATGGTTCAAAGGGTTTCAGCCTCAAATCATCCCCAGATGGCATCATTCCCCATTCCAACACAATTCCCGTTTCAAACGGGTTGCACACATCGAAAGTGAGGATTCATCATGAAAGACAAAAGCATCATCCGTTCCTGCAAAGTGCTGGCAGAAAGAGCATGTGCCAACTTTTCCAATCGTTACTGCCTGCCCGAAGATCGCGCCTTCCATCTGATCAACACCCGTTTTCTAGGCATCCACGACGGTGCCACTGACTGCGACTACTTTATCACCGCTGTACTGCCCAGCGACAAGGAACTGCACAGGCTCGTCCTGAGCAGGCTATTTGATTCCGACGAACATACTCCGCTGCATACGCGCTCCTGCGCTCGCTGCGGTCAACACTACGCGCCTGCCTCTCTCCGACAGAAGTATTGTGCTTCCAGCGGCGCTATGATGCGGCAGCAACGCAACCAGAAAAAGCAGCGCCGTCACCGGGAACGAAAGCGGAAGGAAGGCGCTTCTTTTGCCTGCAGCTCGATGATTACAGAAAAAACGAAACCCGGAGGTGATCCTTATCGCAAACATCAGAACGGTTGACGAATGGCGGGGCTTTGCAGACATGCTCGGCAATCTGATTGCCAAGTATGCCAGTGTTCTGGAGGATCAGGAAAAGCCGGATGCTCCAGGCAACGAGGATCAGCAAAAGACTGCTTAGCCCGCTGGCTCACACCGTCAGGAATAGACGGCACAAAGCATATCCGGCAAAAGCAGAACCGCTTTTGCCAGATATGCTCCTATTCACTTCTTCCCTCATTGCGTGTTCAAAACTTTAGAGTAGAACTCGAAAATTGAAGAGTAAGGCTCAAAAAATCCTGATTTTATTGGATTCCTGTCTCTGACTATACATTAGAGTAACTTGCCTTTACTTTAGAGTGTAGAACTTCTGAGGATCGTTTTCAGAGGTTTTGTGTTCTACAATCACATCCGGAATAAGCTTTTTCAACCGCTTCTGAATGGTAACTCGCGACTTTTCAGTGTAGTCGATCAAATCTCTCATCGTGCATCGATCATAATTTGAAACGAGAATCACAATCTTTCTTTCCAACGCATCGAAAGAACGCCATCTTTCCGCAGTGATTCGGTTGATGATTTCTTCCACCCTGCGCATAGAACGCATCGCAATGTTGTTTTTCAGCACCAGCTGCACATTATTTCCAGGCTCAGAATAGACCGGTGGTTCTAGAAAGAAATTCTCCATATCAATATAGATACGTTTAACTCCCTCGTTCAGTTCCTTCACCCAACCAAAGTCTGACAGCACACGTGCTATAACCGGATTTCTGGAATAACGAGTAGTCCGGATGTTCTCAACCGTGACGATATTGGGAAGTTTACCCGGACTCAGAAACTCAATACGGTCGTCAAACATCTTGATTCGGATATACTCCCCGCTGATAGAATAGTCTCGATGGGTAACAGCATTCACCAAGCCTTCCAGCCAGGCAAACTCCGGATACTCAGGATGCTTCTTGAATGTTCCATCCTCATCAAGAGTCTGGAATTCCCGCATCTGCGATGCCAGAATATCTTTCATACGCAACAGCAATCTCGGAAGCGGCAGTTCAACAACTTCATCCTTAACGATGTTAATCATTCCGCCCACACCTTCGTGCGTTCCATCATAACGCAGGAACCTGACACGGGCACAGGGAATAAACTGTGTCGGCATCTTTCCAAACAAAAGGATTCCGGCACATGTAATCCGCTCTACTCCATCCTTCACACGAATCGCACCGCGGGCACAAAGAAGATCCCGGATTGTCGAAACCTCCGTATTCATCTTCTCCCCATACAAAGTTAATGTTTCCGGATCAAGATCATCAAAGGTTGCATCTTCTACAATCTGTTCCTCGAAGCTGCGCACCCCGCGGGCACATTCAAGGCGAATCGCTTCGTCCACTGTAAGCTGATTGGAATGGTCGCCGATACGAAGATATATCTTTCCATCCTTCATTTTGATCACACGGTTGAGGGATGGCTTCACATGCACCAGCATTACAGTCAAATATCCCTTCGAATCATGCAGATATGGAAGCAACTCAATATTATATTCCGGCACATATTCCAAATACGTTGTAGGCGCTTGACGAAATTCGTTTTCCGCCCCATCGCGTGTTTCCAGCCCCGTAACTTCACCCGCATCCTCGATTCCCAGCGCAATAACGCCACCATCTGCATTCGCAAACGCCGACATATGCCTTGCAAGCTCCTTCGGAGCAAGCCGCGCCGACTTGCGATCATAATGATGACTTTCTCTTTCAAAACGCAGGATATTCCATGTCAATGCAGGTTCATATTGCGAGATAGGAGGATTCATAAATATACCAGCCTTTCATTCATCTCAATATCTATTATATCGTAATCCTCGCAAAATATCCAGTATTCATCCATTTGAATTCGTTTCACTCATAGAGCTTTATGGATTCTGTATACCCATTTTCTTTTGTCACTTCTATACCATGCCATTCTCAGGCTATCGCTTAAGAATCACGCAGTACTCATTTTTCTTGTTTGGCAGAAACATCCCAAAGCTAGTAAATCTCCCTTGCATCAGGATTATGGTCATGGTATAATCCTTTTGTATAAGTTGTCTAAACCCATCTTGACACAGGAAAACGACTTTCCATGGAGCGTATGTATGAAAGAGAAAATTAAAGTGTACACGTATACCCGCGTATCCACCGCCATGCAGATTGACGGTTACTCCCTCGAGGCGCAAAAAAACCGCATGAAGGCCTACGCCGACTTCAACGATTACGAGATCGTCGGCGAATACGAAGATGCAGGCAAATCCGGCAAATCTATCGAAGGGCGAACCGAGTTTAACCGCATGATGGAAGATATCAAATGCGGCAAGGACAACGTGTCCTTTGTTCTGGTGTTTAAGCTCTCACGCTTTGGACGCAACGCCGCCGATGTCCTTTCTACCCTGCAAACCATGCAGGATTTTGGGGTTAATCTGATCTGTGTAGAGGACGGCATCGACTCCTCCAAGGATGCGGGCAAACTGATGATTTCCGTGCTCTCCGCAGTAGCGGAAATTGAGCGTGAGAACATCCGCGTGCAGACCATGGAGGGACGCATCCAGAAGGCTCGCGAGGGCAAATGGAACGGTGGCTTTGCACCCTATGGCTACGACCTTGTCAACGGGCAGTTGGTCGTCAACGAGGAAGAGGCCAAGGCCGTCCGGCTGATCTTCGACCTGTATGTTCACAAGAAAATGGGCGGTCGGCTCATCGCGCAGTATCTGGAGCGTCACGGCATCCTGAAGCTGAACCATCGGAACACCCGGGGCGAGCTGTTCAGCGCGGCTTATGTTCGCGAGATCATCAAGAACCCCTCCTACTGCGGCAAGATCGCCTATGGGCGCCGAAAGACGGAGAAGGTTCATGGCACGCGCAATGACTACCGCATCGTCTGGAACGACGACTATCTGCTGTGCGACGGCATCCATGAGCCGCTCATCTCCGTTCAGGATTGGGAGGACGCACAGGTCAGGCTCCGCTCTCAGGGAGAGCGGTACAAGCGCTATGACCGCCGCGACAGCGAGCACGCCTACCTGCTCACCGGGCTGATCAAATGCCCGGAATGCGGCGCGGGCATGTACGTCAGCAAGAGCGTCAAGAAGCGCAAGGACGGCTCCAACTACAAGGAGTTCTACTACTACGGCTGCAAGCACCGCCGTCTGGACAGGGGCCACAAGTGTACCTTCAAGACGCAGATTCCCCTCCCGCTCATGGATCAAGCTGTGGCCGAGGTGATCGTCTCCCTCGTCAGCCGTCCCGACTTCTCCAGACTGATGGCGGAGAAGATCAACGCCGAGATCGACACCACCGCCCTGCAGCAAGAGATCACGCATCTGGAAAAGCAGCTCCGGCAGCAATACGCCGTCAAGGACAAGCTGATGGAGGAGATCGACCAGCTCGACCCGGACGACCGCCACTATCAGCACCGCAAATCCGACCTCGATAACCGACTCTATAAGATGTATGATAAGATCGACGACACGGAGGAGCTGCTGATTGAGGCCAGAGCCAAGAAGCAGGCCATCGAAGCCGATAAGGTAACGAGGGAGAACATCGTCGGCATCCTTACCAACTTCCAGCGTCTGTACGACGTGATGAACGACGCGGAAAAGCACGACCTGATGGAGACGCTGATCGCCGACATCCAGGTTTACCCCCAGAGGCAGCCCAACGGCCAATGGCTGAAGTCCATCCACTTCAAGCTCCCGATTATCTCGGAAGAGGAAATGCAGTTCGGTTTAGACAATTCGGATAGGGACGAAACTGTTATGTCTTTGGTCCAACAAAATCCGGATGATATCGTCAAGGTCGGCATCGACGCGGACGAGTTGGCCGTCACCAAGGCCGAAAGCAAGGCGACCTATGGCGAGATTCAGGCGCGCGTGAAGGAACAGACCGGCCTGAACGTCACGCCGCTGTACATCGCGCAGGTGAAAAGAAAGCATGGGATTATCGAGCGCGAGTGCTACAACAAAGCGAAGTCCGAGAGCGCAAAGATGCTGATCTGCCCGCCGGATAAGGAAAAGGCGATTGAAGAGGCACTGCGGTTCTTTGGGATGATTGCGTAAAGATTTCAAACCGGATCGGTCGGGGAATACTACCCGCTCGATCCGGTTTAATAAACTGAACCGATGTAAATCTGAGCCAGAGACAAATCCGATAGGTTGATGAAACGTCGTTCTATGTCATTTTTTCGTCGTGACAAATTTCTTGTTGACGAAATGGAGATTTCATGTTATACTGCCATCACCGAAAAGGATTTTAAAGGTCCATATCTGTTATTTATCGCTCATGACAAATCGAGGTGAACCCATGAAGTTAGGCGAACTGGCAACCGTCCGAAGCGGGCTGGTTTTATCCAGAAAACAGGCGCGCAAAGGCGCCCCCGTCAAGATGCGGTATCCCCTACTGAGCTTTCGCGCCATCCACCCAAACGGATACATCGACATGGAACAGCTGGATGGTTTTGACGCTGCGGAGCAGTTATCACCGGAGTACCTGACACAGATCGGCGACGTCATCATCCGCCTGACCTCGCCGTACACCGCTGTTCTCATCGACGAAGCATCCGCCGGCATGGTCGTTTCATCAAACTTCGTCATCATCCGTGTTGATCGAAGCAGGCTCCTGCCCGGATATCTGGTCTGGCTGGTCAACACGCCGAAGATCAGGAAAGCCATTTATGAAAACACCAGCAGCAACATGCTGGGCGCCATCAACGCCAGATTCTTTTCCGAATTTGAAATTCCCCCGCTGTCCATCCTCCAGCAGCAGAAAATCGCCGAACTGCATCTGCTGGCGAAAAAGGAGACGGCGCTGCTTCGCCAGTTGTCGGCAGAGAAGGAGCGCTACTACGATCTGCTGATCCGCAATGTACATTCGACCATGAAATGAGGTATGCACCATGACGACCCGCAACGATATCGAACGCGTTCTCTGGAAGGCCTGCGACAGCTTCCGGGGCAAAATCGACAGTTCCCGCTACAAGGACTACATTCTTTCCATGCTGTTTGTGAAATACCTGAGCGACGTCACCCTCGAAAGGCGCGCCTTGTACATGGAGCAGTACGACGGCGATGAGCGGCGCGTCGAGCGCGCCATGAGCCGGGAGCGGTTCTCCCTCGACAGGGAATCCACCTTCGATTATCTGTACGAAAACCGCACGGATACAGAGATCGGCCAGAAGATCAACGTCGCCCTTTCCCACATCGAGGATCACAACAGTGGAAAGCTGCGCAACGTGTTTCGCGCCATCGACTTCAACTCCCAGGTTGACTTCGGCGACGTCAAGGAAAAGAACGCGACACTCCGCAATCTGCTGGAAGACTTCCACGACCTCGATCTTCGTCCCGGTCAGCTCGGTTCCGCGGACATTATCGGCGACGCTTATGAGTATATGATCGCCAACTTTGCCTCCGACGCAGGCAAAAAGGGCGGCGAGTTCTTCACGCCGAGTCAGGTTTCCGAGCTGGTGGCCTCGCTCGTCAAGCCGCGGGAAAATGACCGCATTTACGATCCCACCTGCGGCAGCGGTGGCCTGCTGCTCAAAGCCTACAAGAAGGTGCCCAGCGGCAAGGTTGCCGTCTACGGTCAGGAGCTGAACGCCCAGACTTGGGCGCTCTGCACGATGAACATGTTCCTCCACGGCGTAGATGACGCCCGCATTTGGCAGGGCGACACGCTCTCCAATCCGCAGAACCTCGAGGACGACAAGCTCATGAAGTTCCAGGTGGTGGTCGCCAATCCCCCCTTCAGTCTGGACAAATGGGACAGCGGCTTCCTCGCCAAGGCTAGTCTGGATGAAAAAGGAAAGAAGCAGGAAAAAATGTCCGCTTCTCTGGACGAGCATCATCGATTTGACTGGGGCGTTCCGCCTTCCTCCAAGGGCGACTATGCCTTTGTGCTCCACATGCTGCACAGTCTGGATGCGGAAAACGGGCGCATGGCGGTTGTTCTCCCCCATGGTGTGCTCTTCCGCGGTGCCAGCGAAGGCAAGATTCGCAGGCAGCTGATTGAAATGAACCTGCTGGACGCGGTCATCGGCCTGCCCGCGAACCTGTTCTACGGCACGGGCATCCCCGCCTGCATTCTGGTGTTCAAAAAGGGCCGCACCCGAGACGACGTCCTGTTCATCGACGCCTCCGGCGAGGGCAATTACGAAAAGGGCAAGAACCAGAACCTCCTGCGGGACAGTGATATTGCCCGCATCGTCAGCACCTACGAGGCGCGCGAGGCCAAGGTGGACAAGTACAGCTACCGCGCCTCCCGCGCTGAAATCCGCGAGAACGACTACAACCTGAACATCCCCCGGTATGTGGATACCTTTGAGGAGGAGGAGCTGGTGGACATTGACGAGGTGAAGCGGAATATCGAAAGCATCGAGACAGAGCTTTCGCAGGTGCAGGCGCAGATGAAGAAGTATTTGGAGGAGCTGGGGCTATGAACAACGAGATTGCGCGTTACAGCGAAGAAACCTTTGAAAGCATCAAGCACGTCAATGAGTATGGCAATGAATTCTGGTATGCAAGGGAGCTTCAGCGCGTTCTAGAATACACACAATGGCGTCGTTTCGCCGATGCCATTGAACGGGCAAAGCTGGCTTGCAGCAACAGCGGATACAGCGCTTCCGAACATTTTGCCGACGCCGGCAAATCATCGCCGATGCCCCACGGAGGAGTCCGCATTCTGGAAGATTACAGGCTTTCCCGCTATGCCTGCTACCTGATCGTTATGAATGGCGACCCGCGCAAGGAGGTCATCGCAGTTGGACAGACCTACTTCGCCGTAAAGACGCGCCAGCAGGAGTTGATCGACCATTACGACGAGCTGTCCGAGGATCAGAAGCGGCTTGCCATCCGCAAAGAAATGAAAGCGCACAACAAGTCCCTGGCCGAAGCGGCGCAAAAGGCTGGCGTTATCAAGTCCTATGATTTCGCCATTTTCCAGAATTACGGCTATCAAGGACTGTACGGAGGCCTCGGCGCAAAAGAAATCCACGCTCGTAAAGGTCTCAAAGAAAACGAACAGATTCTTGATCACATGGGCAGCACCGAGCTGGCTGCCAATCTGTTCCGCGCCACACAGACGGATGAAAAGCTGCGCCGCGACAACATTCAGGGCAAGGAGAAGGCCAACCAAACCCACTATGAGGTCGGCAGGAAGGTCAGGCAGACCATCGCCGAGCTGGGCGGCACCATGCCGGAAGATCTGCCGACGCCGGAAAAGAGCATTAAGCAGATTGAGAGCGAGCGGAAGAAGCGCATCAAGGGATAAAAGTGTGCGGATGTGCCAGATAAGGTGCAGGCACAGATGGCAAAATATGTGGATGGAGGGAAAATTGGGGCTTTGAGAAATCATTATAATCCTTGCCATTAAACAGGAGAAGAAGAGAACGCAAATGGAGGATTCAGCTTGATTAAATTTTACATTACAAATCCGGAATCAAGTTCATTTTTAGCGAGTAATGTTGAATGGGTTTTGCCTCTGATCGTGACAATTCTCTTAACAATTATCAGTCTGCGGAATGAATGGCGACAAAAACAACTTGCTGAATACGAGGTCGGTATCAGTTTGATGGAAAAACGCTTAGCCTTCTTTGACAGGGAAAGAATTGTCCTGGAAAAGATTATTGACAACAACAAACCATCCCAAGTTGAAATAACCGAGCTATGCCATGCAGAACATGAAGCAATGTTTTTGTTCGGGCATGAGGTTAAAGAACATATTGATCAAGTTGCGTCTTTGGTTGATGAATTTGAGAATTATAAGCCTGAAACCATCCCTGATGGACAAGGTGGTTTTATCATAATATCTAATGCAGGGGCAGAAAAATATACCAGTAAAGCCATTGAATTATTTAGCGAAGCAATCTCAATATACAAGTTATATATTGACTTTAGCTCAATCGGCCTTGCACATTCAAAAGAACGCAACAAGCGCTATGCAAGGAAGAAGGTGCAGGAGAAATGAAGTCTTCATTCCCGCAGGATTGGAAAGAATACACCATCGGAGACTGTCTTCGTCGTGTAGAGCATCCTGTTGAAGTCGATTCAGATGCCCTCTACACCCAAATTGGCATCTGCTCTCATGGAAAAGGGCTTTTCTACAAAGAACCCGTCACAGGTGAGTCGCTTGGGAACAAGGCTGTTTATTGGGTTGAACCTAACTGCTTTATTCTTAACATCGTGTTTGCTTGGGAGCAAGCCATTGGCAAAACAACACAGGCAGAAGTAGGCATGATAGGATCTCACAGATTCCCCATGTACAAGCCGGTGAATAATCTTGTCGATATTGATTATCTCGTATACTACCTGCTCACCAAGCGCGGAACGGACATTCTGGAAGCCGCTTCTCCCGGCGGGGCGGGCAGAAACAGAACCCTCGGACAAGACCGCTTCATGAAAAGCAAAATCGTCCTGCCGCCGCTTGACGAGCAAAAGAAGATTGCCGAAATTCTCGCCACGCAGGACAAGGCCATCGAACTGCAAGGGCGCAAAATCGAGGAACTGAAAAGGTTCAAAAAGGGCTGTCTGGAAAAGATGTTCCCGCGGAAAGGGCAGAAGGTTCCCGAAAAGAGATTCCCCGGATTTACGGACGATTGGGAACAGCGTAAGCTGGGTGAGTTAGGAACAATTACGACTGGTAGCACCCCATCAACAGCTATTCCCGACTACTACTCAGATGATGGAATCGTATGGGTCACTCCAACTGATATATGCGAAAACATCACATTTGAAAGTGCAAGGAAATTGAGTGACTTAGGGCAACAAGTCGGTCGTGTTGTTCCGAAAAACACCATACTTGTAACCTGCATTGCGAGTATCGGAAAGAACACAATGCTTGGAAGTACGGGCAGTTTCAATCAACAGATTAACGGATTAACCCCGAATGAGAACGAGTGTGACCCTTATTTTCTTTTAACTGAAAGTGCGTTGTGGTCTGCAAAAATGAAAAGCTCCGCAGCTGCCGGAACAATGCAAATCGTGAATCGAACAGAGTTTTCTGAATTAAAGACTTGGCTTCCAAGTCTGATTGAACAGCAAGCTATCAGTGACTTCTTTCGCCAACTCGATTACCTTATCACCCTTCATCAGCGTAAGCTGGAAGAAATGAAAAAACAGAAAAAAGCCCTGATGCAGCTTCTGCTGACGGGGATTGTGAGGGTATAACCATGAGAAAGAAAGTATACGATTACTTCAGGGAAAATCCGAATACGACGTACCATCAGTGTGCCCAAGCACTGCATATATCAGAAATAGTCGTTCTGGATGCTATCGCCGAATTGTACAAAGATAGGCTTTTGGATCTTCATACATTGCCATTGGGGAACGAGCTCGATCCAAGCAGCAGCAGTTTTTATTTTGCTTGCAGAGAATACCACGACTAAAGCGAGGCAGCCCCCTGCCCCGCTATTCCTGCATATAACCCCTTTGCGAAAGGAGGTCTCTCCATGGACAAAGACGCCTATCTGGAAATCAACGCAAGCCAGCGCCCCGCCCTTGCGCTGTTTGAGGCCATGGGCTACACCTACATTTCCCCGGCGGATTGCGACAAGCAGCGCGGCAGCCGGTATCACGTGCTGCTCCGGGACATCTTGCGCGGTCAGCTCCGCAGGCTCAACCGCTATGTCTATGCGGGCGCAGAAAACGAGTTCTCCGCCGCCAACATCGAGCGCGCCATGGAGGATCTGGACGAACCGCTGACGGACGGCCTCGTGCGCACCAGCGAGAAGATTTATGACGCGCTGCTGCTGGGCAAAAGCTATCCGGAGACCGTCGGCGACGGCAAAATGCTCAGCTTCAATCTCCGCTATATCGACTGGGACAACCCGCAGAACAACGTGTTCCACGTCACGGAGGAGTTCGCCGTGGACAGCCGGGACAGGCAGCACAACGCCCGCCCGGATATCGTGCTGTTCATCAACGGCATTCCCTTTGCCGTCATCGAGTGCAAAGCCCCGCATATTCCCGTGGATGAGGCCGTCGGGCAGATGATCCGCAACCAGCAGGCGGCGTATATCCCTCAGCTCTTCAAATTCGCGCAGCTCGTCGTGGCGACCAACAAGAACGCCGTCAAATATGCGACAGTCGGTACGCCCAAAAAATTCTGGAGCGTCTGGAAGGAGCAGGATGACGAATGGCTGCAAACCCGGCTGAAAGCGCTCGTCCCGGATCGCATGCCCACCGAACAGGACAGAAACACCGTCTCGCTGTTCAGCCGCGAGCGCGTGTTCGAGCTGATTCGCTATTTCATTCTCTTCGACGCCAACGTGAAGAAGGTCTGCCGCTATCAGCAGTTCTTCGCCGTCCGGGAAATCATGAAGACCATCGCCGAAAGCGACGAGCACGGCAACCGCCGGAGCGGCGTCATCTGGCATACGCAGGGCAGCGGCAAGAGCCTGACCATGGTCATGCTGGCGAAAACCATCCTGATGGAGCTGAAGGACTGCCACCCCCGCGTGGTCATCGTCACGGATCGCAAGGAGCTGGACGCGCAGATTGCCGCCACCTTCGCTCATACGCGGCTAACCCCCGCCCGCGCGACCAGCGGACGTCATCTGGTGGAGCTGGTAAACAGCGCCCGGGCAGACGTCATCACCAGCATCATCAACAAGTTCAATACCGTCGAGCGGCAGGAGATCAAAAATCCCTCCCGCGACATCTTTGTGCTCGTGGACGAAAGCCACCGCTCCAACTACGGCCTCATGGCGACCCGGATGCGCAGCGTATTCCCCAACGCCTGCTACATCGGCTTCACCGGCACGCCGCTGATGAAAAGCGAAAAGAACACCATGGCCCGGTTCGGCAGGCTGATTCACAAGTACACCATCCGGGACGGCGTGGAGGATGGCGCGATTGTCCCCCTGATCTATGAGGGGCGCTTTGTCGAGCAAAAGGTGGACGAAGAAAATATCGACCTCTGGTTTAAGCAAACCACCCGCCGCCTGACGGAGGCGCAGCGGGAGGATCTGCGCAGGAAGTGGAGCAGCATTCGTCGCCTAACCTCCACCGACGCGTGCATCAAGCGCATCGCGCTGGACATCAGCGAGCACTTCATTGAGGGCTATAAGGATACCGGCTTCAAGGCCATGCTCGCCACCAACTACAAGCGCGACGCGATCCGCTATCTGGAGTGCTTTGAGCAGTTCGGCGACCTGAACTGCGCCGTCGTTATCTCGCCGCCCGACATGCGCGAAGGCGTCGATGACGCCGACGAGGGAGCGGACGATCTGGTCGTCTCCTTCTGGAACAAGATGATGCAGCAGTACGGGGATGCCGACCGCTACGAGGAAGCCATCAAGAACAGGTTCTGCGATGGTGAAATCGACATTCTGATCGTGTGCAGCAAGCTGCTCACCGGCTTCGACGCGCCGCTGTGTCAGGTGCTCTACATCGACAAGGAGCTCAAGGAGCACGGCCTTTTGCAGGCCATCGCGAGGACAAACCGCCTGCACGAGGGCAAGGACTACGGCCTGATAGTCGATTACCGCGGCCTGATTGAAAAGCTCGACACCGCCATGGACATGTACAGTGGCGCTGGTCTGGAGAACTTCGACGGCGGCGATCTGAAGGGCGTCGTGGTCGATGTGATGTCTGCCATCGGGAATCTCCGCAGCGCCTATACGCAGCTGGTAGAGCTCTTTGCCCCGGTGGGCAGCATCAGCGATGCGGAAGCCGTCGAGGTGTTCCTCGCCGATGACAAGATGCGTCAGGATTTCTATACTCTGCTCTGTGCCTTCGGCCGGGCGCTGCATTTGGTGCTGAATGCGGAGCAGGCATACAACGCGCTGAGCAAGGAGGAACGGCAGAAGTATCAGGACACGTTCATCTTCTTTTCAAAGGTTCGCCGCAGCGTCAAGCTCCAGTACTGCGACGCCATCGACAACGCAGAGTATGAACCGCTGATGCAGAATCTGCTCGACACGCACCTGTCTGTCGCCAGGCTGAAGAAGATCACAAGCCCCATCGACATTCTGAACAAGGACGACTTTGAAAAGGAGCTTGAGGAGCTGGGCTCGCTGCGGTCAAAAGCTGATGCGATAGCCAGCCGGATGACCCGAAGCATCAGCGAGAAGCGCGACGAGAATCCCGCCTATTATGACAGCTTCTCCAAGCGGATCAGGGATGCCCTTGCACTCTACAAGGAAAAGGTTATCTCCGAAGCCGAATACCTTGCCAAGATGCGCACCATCATGGAGGATTACCACGCCGGCAGGAGCACCGTCAGCTATCCGGAGCGCATCAAGAATAATGTTCACGCACAGGCCTTTTTCGGTGTGCTGACCGCACTCTTTGACGAGGTGGAGGACGAACGGATTACACCCGATTTCGTTGCAGAGGTTTCCGAAGAAATCACAAAAATCGTCGCTTCCCACAGTCAGGTGGACTGGACGAACAACAAGACCATCCACGACCGCATTTCACAGGACATCGACGATCTGTTCTACAAATACGAAAAGGAGCATGGTCTGAAGCTCTCGTTCGATCTCATCGACAAGATCATCGACAATGTCAAGACTGTTGCCCTGCGGAGGTTCTGAGCGATGGACATCACCTGCCAACGAACCATAACCGCCGATGGGCGCGAAATCCTATACAGTCTTGAAAGAAAGCAGGTCAAAAACCTTAATCTGCGGGTGCGGAAGGATGGCAGCGTGTGGGTTTCAGCAGATCCGGGCGTCCCCTGCGGGGAAATCGACGCCTTTGTTGTCAGCAAGGCCCCGTATATTCAAAAGGGCCTTGACCACTTCCATGAGATGGCGCAATACAGATCTCAGCCGAAGCAGTACGTCAGTGGCGAGGCATTCAACATTCTGGGTCGAGGTCTGCGCCTGCAGGTCACACAGGCCGCAAAGGATTCCATTTCAGCGGACGGCGTCTACATCCATCTAGGTGTTCGGGATCTCCACGATATCGAAAGGAAGCGGCGCGTCGTCAACAGATTTCTGGGCCAGCAGTGCAGAACGGTATTTGGCGACGTGATGGATGCGCTGTATCCGTCGTTTCAAAAATACGGCGTGCAGAAGCCTTCTCTGAGAATCCGGGACATGGAAACGCGCTGGGGCTCCTGTCTGGCGAAGAAGGGAATCATCACACTGAACAAGCGTCTCCTCGAAGCACCAAGGCACTGCATTGAATATGTCGTCATGCACGAGCTTTGCCATCTGGTTCACCCCAACCACTCCAGGCAGTTTTATGCCTTTCTCACGATGCTGATGCCGGACTGGAAGGAACGGAAGCAGTATCTGGACAAGACCGCAGCCTATTGGCTCTGATCACGCCAATAGGCAGCTAAAAAGAGCTTTATGAACACATTGTAAAGGCAACCACACATTCTTTGCACTAATTGTTGGAAAACAGCGGCCATGCAGTTAGTACAATTCCAGCCGGAAATCAAGTAAACCGCGCAGAAAACACAACGCCATCTTCCGAATTCTTGATTTCACAGGAGGCGTTGTGCAGTTCGAGAATCAGCCTGACCAGATACAGCCCCAGTCCGCTCCCGCCGGATTGACGGCTGCGGGACTGCTCCACGCGGTAAAACGGCGTGAAGAGCTGGGGCAGAGCTTCTTCCGGGATGGAAACACCCGTGTTTTCAATCGTCATCGTATGCGCATCCAGCAAAATGCGGATGCTCGCGCCCTGCGGGGAATAGAGGATGGCGTTCATCAGAACATTGTCCAGCGCGTTGGTCAGGAGATCCTGGTTTCCCCGGATTGTCACGTCCGAAGCCATGTGCTTTTCAATGTGCAGCCCCTTTTGCGCAAGCAGCTCTTCATCCAGCTCCAGCTGCCGTTCCATCATCTCGCTCAGATTGACCGTATCCGTTTTGAGGACAAAGCTGCCGGCCTCGATTCGGCTGATGATCAGAATCTCCTTGATGAGGCTTTCCATCCTGCCGGTAACCTGAAGCGCCCGTGCCAGGTACTTGTCCCGATCCCGATATACGCCGATTTGCGCCAGCATACCGCTCAGCTGCCCCTTGAGGATCGTCACCGGTGTTTTCAGCTCGTGCGAAGCCGCTGAAAAGAACGCGGAGCGCTGACGCTCCATGTCCCGTTCGCGCTCCATATCCTGCTGCAGGCGTTCATTGGCGGTTTTCAGCTCCGTCAGCGCGTCGGAAAGATTGTCGGAAAGCGTGTTCAGGCTGTCGCCCAGAGCTCCGATTTCATCCGTGCGATGCTGTGCCCAGCGGGAGCTGAAATTAAGCGAGGCGATGCTTGCGGCGATATGACTGATGTCCACAATGGGCCGGGTAATCCATCTGGCGTAGAAAAACGAGGTCAGCAGCGAGACGCCAAGAATCAGCAGCACGAGAAACGGCAGCGTCTTTTTCATGGCCTCCGACGCTTGATTGACAGCCTTTTTTCCACCGACTACCAGCAAATACCCCATCGTTCTATCCCGGAAGAAAAAAGTTCGTGCTTCATCGGCGGATATGTACGCATCGGTGACGGTGATCTGATGGATGACGCTCTCCGCTGTGCCGGTCGCGTCTCCGGCCTCTGTGGCCTGCATAACCGCATCCTGTTCAAGCGTTTCACTTTCTTCCGTGGTGATCGCCGCACGCTCTGCGGTGCCTTCCACAAGATAAGCCTCAGACGAAATCGTATCGTACAGAATTCGCCCATATTCGTCTGACAGACGGAGCGCTGCGCCCGTCTCCCTGCAAAAGGCGGAAAGCAGCTCGTCGCACGCAGACGGCTCCCGCCCGGACAGCGCGGTCAGGAGCGCTTCGGTCTTTTGGTCGAGGTCCTCCTGCAAAATGCTCGTATAGGTGAGCGGCGTCAGATACGCAATCGCGCCATATGTGGCAGCGCAGACGGCGATCATCAGGCCGCAGGTCATCAGAAAGATGCGAAGCGTCAGGCTGTGCTTAATCCTTGTCCACACGATAGCCCACCCCTCTGACCGTCCGGATGTAATCCGCGCCCAGTTTGCGGCGCAGATTCTTGATATGGCTATAAATCACGCGATCGTCGCCCAGATAGTCATAATTCCAGATGCGGCTGACAAGCATCTGGTAGGTCATCACGCGCCCCTGATTTTGCAGCAGCTCCCGCAGACATTCGAACTCGCGGTTGGTCAGCTCCAGCATCAGGTCGCCGCGCATGGCGGTATAGGCGTCCAGATCGAGCGTCAGGTCGCGGTAGCGCAGCAAATTTGCGCCCGGGCGATCCTCGCCCCGGCATCGCCGGAGAATGGCGCCAATTTTGCGCAGCAGCACGGGCATGGAGAACGGCTTGGTGACGTAATCGTCAATCCGCAGATCGTAGCCGCGTAGCTGCTCGTCCTCGCCGTCCAGCGCGGTCAGCATCACGATGGGGACATCCGATCTTTTACGAATCCATTCGCATACGCCAAAGCCGTCGAGCCTCGGCAGCATCAGGTCGAGCAGCACCAAGTCAAATTGCCCGCTTTCAAAAACCTCCAGCGCTTTCAGTCCATCCTCCGCCTCAGCGGTCTGATACCCGGCTTCGGTCAGCCAAGATTGAAGCAGCTCCGAAATATCAAAATCATCTTCAACGATGAGAATACGGTACATGTCCTGCGCCTCCTTATACAGGACAGTATAGCATACCTTTTTGGATTTCTTCTGAATTTCCCGAAATATTCACAAACCTGCGAAAGAGCCATTGCCCCTTCGCAGGTTTCGCATTTATCGCACTCTTTCTGCCATCATGCCGATCAGAGCGCCATCGCCGTTTGCGTCCGGTTTGGTATAATCCCGAATGACCTCAACATCGACCTCTCCCTGATCGTCATCGCAGCAGACTATGCTCGTCATGCTGCCATGGAAGCGTCCGCTGTCAAGCGGTTCGCCATTGCTCTGGCGAATGTCCAGAAACCGGCGCACACGCTGTCCCTGAAAGACCATCTCATCGCTCGCCGCATCGTAGCACAGGCCAAATGCCGCGTAGGGCGCGAAGAAGGCCTGCTTTTCGGCAGCAGTCATTTCACCCTCTGAGGTGGCAGTCATTTGGGGCATCCGCTCGCCTTTGCTACGCTCAGCAGACTCTTCCTCGGTCAGCACGCGGATTCCGGTGAGCAAGCCTTCCGGGCTGAGCGAGCCGTCCGCATGGCGAATCAGCCGGGTCGGGTCGCGCTCGGTTCGCAGGTCGATGGTTCCCTGCTCGTCCGTAAATTCGATGATCGTGCACACCCCGCCGCTCATCGAATAGGCGTCTGTGAAGGAGCGCACCCGCTGTCCCCGATACATGAGCATCCGGCTTCCCGGATCGCAGCGCAAGCCGTATGCCGCATACGGCGCAAAGCGTCTGGCCCAGGCTTCATCATTCTCTGGATACGAATAGGAGTATTGCTCATACACCGCAATGGCCTCCGCAGCTTCGTATGCCGCCGTACCTTCGCAGATGACTGTGGAATCGTCCGTTTCCTGCCCGGCAGCAGCAGGATGCCCATCCCGCATGATCTCTGTACCTTCCGTTTGGTGAAGCTCCAGCACGCGATCCGGCAGCCCCGGCTCCTGAACGACGACGGACTCCACGCCGATGATGAACGTCTTTCCATCGGCCTGATAGGTTCCCTCTCCGCCCGTGAACGTGTACACCTTGCCGTCCATGGCGATGCCGGTCGTCTGCGCCAGCGCAGATGCACAAAGCAGGCACACCAGCATCAAAGCAAGCAGAGACACACAAAACACTTTTTTCATCGTACAACCTCCTTTTTCCCTTTCATCGGGGATGCACCGAGTATACCTCTGCGCTTTGGAGTTGGGTTGTACGGTGTTTGAAGATTGTCTGAAGAATCAATTTAGTGACTGGCGGTTTGGTTTTGTTAAGAAATATCAGGAGACTATGATGGTGAAATTCCTACTGTTTATCCCCGATATGCAAGGTTGCAGGCTCCATCTGTTCATTGAGGATGTATGCTGTCTCAAGGCTCGGCTTTCTTTGCACAGAGCGTTTTGATAATAGCCTCAATAATGGAATCAGCGCGGCAGACTCATGGTTGGAGATCCTTCATGAATTTCATTCCCAGCTTCCTTTCATCTCCGTTTATAAGCGTGTCCCCCTTTCCCTCGCATGCTCATCTGCTTTTTGAACAGCCTGGACTTCTGCAACATGCTTCTGAACGCCCGGACCTCTTCCTCTGTGATCTTCTCCTCCGGGATCTGCATCTGAGCACAAAGCTGTTTCAAAAGCACCGTCGTTTCATCCTTTTGATCATGTATCGAGTGCATCAGCACCTTGATTCCATCCTGTATAGGCGTTGTTTCTTCTGCCGTAGTGGTGTCCTTGCGATGATTCTCCCGGATGGTTTCAGTGATCTCATCCATATCTTCGTGAATGATATACGAAAAGTAATCCGTCTCATTGATTTGCGCCACCTCAAGCGTGCGCATATAAACATCCATCTCATCAGGCGCATATTCCTTCATGACCTTCTGGCGCGCCATTTCCAGTACCGTGTTCATATCCTGAATTCGCATATCCGCGATGCGATCTACGACGATCTCGATGTCTGCCATCAGCTAGCGGAATCTGGGGTGCGTCATCATTTCACAGAGCAAGCGGTTATTGATCTTCCCGCTGCGCAGCAGCTCCAATACTTCATCACTCAGATGCAGGGACGCCACGTCCACATCTGAGTGATTTTTTTGTTCTGTCAAGCCCAGGAGATAATCGGTGGATACGCCATAGAACTTTGCCAGCTTCTGAATGGCGTAGTGATTGATGCCGCCGCAATCCTCACTCTCATATTTGCCAAGTGCAGACTTCGATAAGCCGGTCTGCTACGCCAGCTGTTCCAGCGTCAGCTTCTTATCGATCACACGAAGGTCCTTCAGACGCTCGGCCATTGTCAGTTGAACGTACATTTTCCAGCCTCCATAACCAGTTTCAACCCTATCATACCACATTTCCATAAGCGTGGAAAGACAGGGGTTTTTGCGGGTTTTCCATCGTTTCGGGCATAGGCCAAAGCATGGGGTTTGTCAGGTATACTGTCTGCGTTCTACAGAACACAGAACCTTGACAACCCATCCCGAAGCCCTTTGCCCGATATACCGCCATGACCTTCCGGTTACCCCCGCGTCCCCCTGGCAAGCACCTTCCCCGGAAGCAAGCGCCTCTTCAGGACTGACTGTGAGCCAAACAAGGTTTCTAGCCGGGAACAGGCAAGGGACACCCATACAATAGAATTCCAAATAAGAAGCATAACCTTTACTCTAAAAAACTGAAAGAGAGGTACATTATGAAACAGCTTAAGAACATGCAAATCATCGGAATTGACACTGGCTACGGCAACCTGAAAACCGCCAGCGGTATCTTCCCCGCCAGCGTCCTGACCTTCGACCACGAGCCCGTCCACGCGCAGGACCTGCTGGTTTACGACGGCAAATACCACGTCATTGGCAGCGGACACCGGGAGTTCACTCCGGACAAGGTCAGCAACCCGGATCACTATCTCCTGACGCTCGCCGGCATCGGGCAGTCCAACCAGCGCGCAGGCCGCTGCGTCAGCTTCATGCGGAGCGCGGCTTGTCCTACAGCGCGCTGATCGTTCCGGCGGTCAATGCTTATTATGGCAAGCCAACCGTGGATGAAGGCTTGCGGGAGACGATTCGCTCAATCGTCCGGGAGGAGCTGGCAGCTCCCTCTGTTCAGCTTGGCGATCTGCTGCAAACGCTGAACATAGTCACATCTTCGACAGCTCCTTCTCCCATCCGAAGTGATGAGCCTGACGACGACGATCTCGACGATGCGCTGGACAGCTTCGGTTGCTGATGCTCTTTGGTGCTCATACGCACTACAATTCCATCTCCAGCTTCGTATCGCGCGATACCTTTGGCACCAGAATGCACCACCGTGCACCAACCCCGCAAAGCAGGAAGCCATGCCGTCAAAAGCATGGCTTCCTGTCTTTGAGCCGGGTGCAGGGTGGCAGCACCTGCGCAGGATGCAAAGGGAAGCCCCTTGCAGTGAGTGAGGCTGAAGGCTGACTCGCTCAGCAAATGCTTGCATTTGCCAAGCGTAGCCTCGGAAAGCTCTGCTTTTCGAGGCCGAGAAGTCCAGAGGCGAAGCCTTTGGCCCACGGCACTTTGCTGGATTCCGCAGGAAGACAGAAAGTGTCATAGTGGGTAGTTACACTTTCGCAGAAAGTGCCGTGCCCTCGTCACCCCGTGCCCCAAACGAAACCCATCACACCACCAAAGAAAGACTAACTATTAAAAGTCAAGCTGAAATGAGAGGAAAGGTGAGAAAAATTTAGGCGGTCAAAAAAGGTATAGCAAAGCTAGTATCCCGAAGGATGCCTGCATGAGCTTAACTATCTTGGATACAATGCCGGATCTGTTGATGGTCGTTTGGGAACGAACACGAAGAATGCCGTCATGGCTCTTCAGTAAAACGCCGAAGCATATTTTAACCTCGCAGTTGACGGAAAAGTTGGAGACCAGACTAAAGAGACCCTTGCATTTCCCAAGGCTTGGCTTGTCTGATGCTTGATCATATGTTATTATAACATTGTGGAAGGAGAGATGATCGATGAAGAAGACCTCAGCATTGCTCGTATTGATATTTTGTACTTTCCTTCCAGTTTGTGGCATAAGCGGGCAGCGCGGTTTATCGCCGGATATCTGCGAGGTGCTTAGTTCGACCATATTGATGCCGTATGAGATTCCCAATGCAACAAGGGGAAATAAGACTCAGAAGAATACGCCGGCAGCCTATTATTATGATGAACATGGTTATGCTGCCGCTTGCGCTTTTGTCAGGGTCGAAGGCTGCAACGAAGTATTCATACTGGGAAAGCATGATGGAACCTGGCAAATTGAAAATAGAAGCCGATCGATTGTTTATCAGCAGAATGAAAGATTCCCCAGTATAACATGTGAAGAGTATGGCAAGTTCTATTTGGCATATCTTGCAGAGGACGGTCAAGCGGAAGAAATGCTGACCATCGAAAAAACGAACAATGAATGGCGTGTGACGGCGTACAGCTTGGGTGTGGACAGTTACGTCAATATTGAAATGAACAAAAAGGGTGCTTCCTATCTTGGAGACATTACGCAATGGAAAAGAAAGAAATTAAGGGCAAAGGGAGTGCTCAAGACAGCTATCGAGGATTTTGACATCATCCGCCTGAACGAGATCGCAAGCAACCTGATCGCTCAGAAAAAGAATTGATATGTTTACGCTGTATTATCCGATGCAGCGTATTTTGTATCTGCTGCACGCGCGTATACTATATTTACAACTTCACATAGCAAGAAGGCAGCGCATGGCCTTCTTTTTTTGTGCCAACGTAAAGAAAAGAAAGGAGGTGCTTCCATGGCAAGAAACGATGGCGTGGATCGCACCACCGTCCGCAACCAGCCCCGAACCGAAAGCAATATCGCCGACGCAGAAGCCCACAACGAGCGACAGAAAGCCTGCTACCGGAACGAGGATATCGTCCCCGAACGCAGTTATCTGAACATACACTTCAAGGAGCCTTCCGGCAGCTATCAGGAGATGTTCCGGCAGATGGAGCAGGACGGCACCATCTCTACCCGGGGTCTCAAGCAGGACGCCGTCCATTATGGCGAGCTGGTTTTCGATGTCAACTCCGCGTATTTCCACAATCACGGCGGCTACGAGTTTGCACAGGCGTTCTACGCCGAGGCATACCGGGCTGCCGTCGATATTGTCGGCGGCGAGCAATACATCCTCTCCGCCGTCATGCACGCTGACGAACGCAACCAGGGCATGAGCAAGGCCCTTGGCTACGACGTATGGCACTATCATCTTCATGTGGTCTATGCACTCACCACCGATCAACCCTTTATTGGAGGAATCATGGCTTTGCTCAAAAGAACACCTGAACAGAGCGCCGCCTTTGAGCGGTGCGTCGGCTTTCTTGCCGAAATGATCGAAAAGTACAGCGGGAAGGTGGAGTTTCCCGTTCTTCCCGCTGACAGCAAAACGAGTTGGGACAGTTTATCCAATCCATCATCTCAAACAAATTCAGAAGAACCATTGACAAATGATATGGCTGCGTAATAAAATGCAGTTGGGACAAAATACACGAACAGTTACTGCACGATTGACAGGAGGTGCACCATGCTTCAGAATCATCCTGCTCCTGAGAGCCGCACGCTGCCCCAACATATCACCGACGAGCACAACGGCCTGAGCTACACCCTTCACGGCGATTATTACTTTCCGGATCTGGAGCTTCCGGAGCAGCAGCCCATCGGCAAATGGGGCCGGCTGCACCTTCGGCACCTGGAATCGAACCATCCGGGTCATTTCCAAAGGCTTCTGCTCACGGGAGTACTGAATGCCTATCTGCACACTGTCGATGAGCAGGCCAGCGAGCGTTTCGATGTTCTCATGAAGGGATATGCCCAAAGCTGGGGCATCACCGAAGCCCTGAAGGCTGAAGATCCCATAAAGTGGGTCGGGCTCATGAATCTGGCGCGCTCCGAAGCGGAACACAACGTGATGACCGAAATCATCTGCGCCTGAACCACCTCCCTTCACCGGCTCGTATCCAATCGGGCCGGGGAAGGCTTCCATAAACCGCACGAGGAGGAATTCCCATGTCCCAAGAAAAGCAGACGCCCGCGCCCATCCGTTCCAGCGCGGCGGAGGTGTTGACCTATGTCGCCTCCACGGGCGACCCGCAGGGCAGCATCGAAATACGCTACGAGGACGAAAACATCTGGCTGACGCAAAAGACGATGGCGCAGCTGTATGATGTGAGTGTCAAAACGATCAATTATCACATCAAGAAAATCTTCGATGATTCCGAGCTGTCAGAGGATTCAGTTATCCGAAAATTTCGGATAACTGCCACAGACGGCAAGCCGTACACTGTCCAGCACTATGCCCTGCAGATGATCATCGCGGTCGGCTTCAAGGTCAATTCCGAGCGCGCCGTTCAGTTCCGCAAATGGGTCAATCAGATCGCAACGCAGTACACCATTCGCGGCTGGGTCATGGACGACGAACGGCTCAAGCAGGGCACCTATCTGACCGACAAATACTTTGAGGAACAGCTGGAGCGCATCCGGGAGATCCGTGCCAGCGAGCGCAAGTTCTATCAGAAGATCACCGACCTGTATGCCACTGCTATCGACTACGACCGTACTTCCGCCGCCACGAAACGCTTCTATGCCACGGTGCAGAACAAGATGCACTTCGCCGTGCACGGGCACACCGCCGCCGAGCTCATCATGGAGCGCGCCGACCACACGAAGGATCACATGGGTCTGACCACCTGGCAGGACGCGCCGGACGGCAAGATCAAAAAGTCCGACGTGTCCATCGCCAAGAACTACCTCACCGAGGACGAGCTTGGGCAGCTGAACCGCATGGTCACCTCCTATCTGGACTTCGCCGAGAACATGGCCCAGCGCCACATCCCGCTGACCATGCAGGACTGGGAAACCCGCCTGAACCGCTTCATTGAAATGTTCGAGTACGGTCTGCTCCGGGATGCGGGCAGGGTGTCCACGGAAATCGCCCGGCTGCACGCAGAAACCGAATTTGAGAAGTACCGCGTCATTCAGGACCGCGAGTTCCTGTCCGACTACGACAGGTTCCTCCTTGAGCTTGAGGAACACGCCGACGCGGCAAAGGCTGGACCGCAGGAGGAAAAGCCATGAAGCGAATGAAATGCTACATCTATACCCGCGTCTCCACCTCCATGCAGGTGGACGGCTACAGCCTGGACGCGCAGAAGGACAAGCTGCGCAAGTACGCGGAGTTCCAGAACATGCTCGTCGCCGGGGAATACTGCGACGAGGGCAAGTCCGGCAAAAACATCGAGGGCCGCCCGGAGTTTCTTCGCATGCTGCGGGACATCGAATCCGGCAAGGACGGCGCCTCCTTCGTGCTGGTGTTCAAGCTCTCCCGCTTCGGCCGCAACGCCGCGGACGTGCTGACCTCCCTGCAACGGATGCAGGACTTCGGCGTCAACCTCATCTGCGTGGAGGACGGCATCGACTCCTCCAAGGACAGCGGCAAGCTGATGATTTCCGTTCTCTCCGCCGTCGCCGAGATCGAGCGCGAGAATATCCTTGTCCAGACGATGGAGGGCCGTAGGCAGAAGGCCCGCGAGGGCAAATGGAACGGCGGCTTCGCGCCCTACGGCTACAAGCTCGTGGACGGGCACCTGCAGATTGCCGAGGAAGAGGCCGAGGTCATCCGCATCATCTATGACAAGTACATCCACACCACCATGGGCACCGCCAGAATCGCAAACTGGCTCAACGAGCACGGATACAGCAAGGTCTGCCGTCACAACAACAAGCGGGAAGCCTTCACGGGTTCCTTCCTCATCGGCGTGCTTGACAATCCAGTGTACTGCGGCAAGCTGGCGTACGGACGCAGACATAACGAAAAAATCCCCGGCACCCGCAACCAGTACCACATCGTCAAGCAGAAGGACTACGCGCTCTACGACGGCATCCACGAGCCCATCATCTCCGAGGAGGACTGGCAACTTGCGCAGAAGCAGCGCCAGCAGACCAACAAGCGCCAGCTCAAGACACACAGCCTTGACCACGAGCACGTCCTGTCCGGGCTGCTCAAGTGCCCCATCTGCGGCGGCGGCATGTACGGCAACGTGAACCGCAAGAAGAAGGGCGACGGAACCTATTACCGCGACTACTTCTACTACGCCTGCAAGCACCGCCTGCATGTGGATGGCAAGCGCTGCGACTATCACCATCAATGGGGCGAAGACGTAATTGATGCTGCCGTTGAAGAAATTATTCGTCAGTTAGTCAACACCCCCACTTTTGAACAGGGATTACGTGAAAAAATCGGAAGCCGTTTAGATACAGCCGATTTAGATCAGGAAATCGAGCAGCTTCGCAAACAGCTCCGACAATATATCGGAACCAAAGATAGGATTAGCGAACAGATGGATGCGCTCACCTTTGACGATCCGCATTACGATCGGAAACTTCAAGACCTGCAAACCCGTCAAAACAAGATTTACGATCAGATTGCCTCCGTCGAATCCGAAATCGCCGACACACAAATTCGGCTTGAAAACATCCAGCAAAACAAAGTTTCTGCTGATAACGTATATCAATTTCTTCTCTATTTCGATAAACTCTACGGCAAATTTTCAGATATCGAAAAGAAGACCTTCATGAACAGTTTCATCGAGCGCATAGAAATTTTCCCGGAACGTCAAGAAAATGGACGGATTCTCAAACATATCGAATTCCGCTTTCCTGTTTTCTACGAGGGCCAAACACTGACCGGTTTGGATTGGGACTCTGATGAATCCGTTGAGACGATGATGGTGTTGTCCAAACTTTCCAATACCGAACAGACCGGACTGCAATAAAGCAGGCCAAAAACAATTCTCCGCAAAAAGCCGACGCTGCTCCACGCGGGAGCAGCATCGGCTTTTTCTTTATTTCCCCATTCTTTTATCGCCGCATGGCCTTTGTTCTGCGCAGCAGGATATCCGCCAGCAGGCAGGCCATCGCCAGCATGGACAGCGGCAGCGTCGGGTCAATCGGCTGCGCCACCGGCGGCAGTTCCACCGCCTGCGCATCCGCCCACGAGGAGAAGACCGTGCCGCCCGTTCGCGCGCACATCTCCATCAGCAGCGCGCCGCCGTCCGGCCTGTCCAGCAGATCGTACTCGCTCGGGCGCGTCTGCGTCTTCGATTCGTCAACCGCCGAGAGCGTCTGCGGCAGCAGGCCGTGAATCATCTTCTGAATCATGCGCTTTCCCTGCTCGCTGGCGTACCACGTGCGCGACCATTCGCCGCTCAGGTCGCTCATCCAGCTCGCCGCCTTGCCCGCTCCGGCATTGCGCACCGCGTAGATGGGCCGCCCCTCCGGCGTTTTGAGGATCACATCTGCGTCGCCCTTTGCCGTCGCACGCACATAGCCAAAGAGCTGCACGATCTCCTCTTCATCGGCGAAGGCCGCGTCATACGCGCCGCGCTCGGGCTTAAACGGCGCTTTGACCGTGTATTCCACCTGCGAGAGCACCGAATCCACCGACATGATATCCGACAGGTCCCGGCCGCTTTCCACCAGATAGCAGCGGCCGCCGCCGATATACGCGAGATTTTCCAGCATGTTGACCACGTTGACCAGCCGCCCCACGACGATCGTGGAGAGCGTAATGCCGTTTGCGCGCATCTCCTTGGCAATCTGCTCAAAGCCCGCCTGCGCGTCCGCCGGGCTGCCGTCGGTGATGAACATCACGTGCTTGCGCTTTGTGCCGTCAAACGCCTTGAGCGTGTCGCAGGCCAGACGCAGCGCCCCGGTAAATCGCGTCAGTTTGTTGGGGTCAGCGGTTTCGATGCTGTTGATCGCGTCCAGCACCGGCTTCTTGTCCCCCATCGCCGTCATTTCCACAAGCATCTGCGCGTCGTCTGAAAACGTGATGACGCCCGCGTAGTCGTTGCCGTTGAGCGCGTCCACGCACTTGATCGCGCCGCGCCTCGCCATGTCGATCGGCACGCCGATGGATTCGCGCGTCATGGAATCCGTCGTGTCGATGACCAGCATCAGCCCCACCGGATCGACGCTCTCCTTTTCCTCCACGCTCATCCGAATCGGAAGCAGCGCCTCGTAGCCGGAATCCTTCATGCCGCCGTAGAGGTACGTGTTTTCGCCGCCCGTCGTCAGCACGCTCCGCCCATGGTTTTCCACCGCCTGCCGCAGCACGTCGTCCCAGCCTTCCGGCAGGTCGCCCGCATGCACATTCATCAGCACCGTCAGGCCGTATTCGCACAGCGCATCGACGCTTCCGGGCACATTCTTCGGGTCGGTCACGGCCACCTGAACGCCTTCCGCGCGGAGAAGCTGCTCAAGCTGCTGCGCCTGCGCGCCCGTTCCGTCCACCAGCAGAACCTTTTCCCCTCGGCTGACGTTCATCGTCGCCGTCAGGCTGTCGTTTTCCGCAATCGTGTCGCCCGGCAGCGCCACTTCCGCGCGCAGCGTGTGCGTGCCGACCGCCCCGGCCTCGATGGCGCAGGCAAACGTCTGCCTGCCCGCCGTCAGCGCCACGCGCTGTTCATGCAGCAGCGTTTCGCCGTCCCAGATGCGCAGCGCGGCCTCGCCCTGCGTGTCGGCCAGCACCGTCACCGCCGTCTCCATGTGCCGCCCTTCCATCGCCTCGGCGGGCAGCTCAAACGCCGCCAGCTCCGCCTGCGGCGCGGGGAACTCGGGCTTCATCTGCACCGCGTCGAGCCGAACGCCCGCCTGTACCGCGGCCTGCGCCGCAGTCAGCGCGTCGCCCTGCGTCTGCACGCCGTCCGAAATCAGGATGATCCTTCTGCCGCCCGGCCCCGCAAAGCGCGAAGCCGCCTCGTCGATGGCCGCCGCGATATCCGTCCCGTCCGAAGCGATTGCGCCCGCTTCATCCAGCGCGGCAAACGGCAAAACCGTCGTGTGCTCGTCCCGCTTCGCTTCCTGCGCCCATGCGTCCGCCTGCGCGCGCACGGGTTCCATGCTCGCCGATTGATCCAGCAGCACCACCGTCTGCCGCTCGGTCAGGTAGCGCGTTCCCCCCGGCCCCGCGGCGATGACCGCCAGCAGCGCCACGGCCGCCGCGCGCAGAATCGCCGCCGCGCGATCCATCCGACTCTTTTCCTTTTCCCGGCGCAGCAGGCGCGGCACCAGCAGCACAAACGTCACGGCCGGAACGGCCAGCAGCAGAAGCCACGGCTGCGCAAAGAACAGATCAATACTTTTCACGGTGATACATCCCCCATTCCGCCAGCAGCAGCGCCAGCAGCGCCAAGGCCATCAGGCGCGCCGGATAGAATACGCGCGCATGCGCCGGGGCGCTCTCCGCCTGTCCGCCCGCCGTCAGCGTCAGCGGCTGATCGACCGGCTGCGTCTGCGTCGTCCTCTCCGCCTGCGGCACCTGCGCCGCAAAACGCACCACCTGCTGCTGCCCGCGCACCTCCTGCATGAGCGTATAGCTGCCGGGGCTGTCCACGCGAACGCCGTCTGCCGCCCGTGCGGGGTCGAGCGCTTCCAGCCGCATATCCGGCGTCTGCAAAAACAGCCTGCTGCACAGCGGATGCGGCTGCGGATAGACCCGCGTTCCGCAATCCACCGTCTCCGCGTCCAAAAGCGTCGGCGCGCTCGCCTCCAGCATGTTGTTGACCAGCACGACGAAATCCGGCAGCAGCGGCAGGTTGCTCTCCTGAATGTCAAAGGGCAGCACCGCCTGCAAACAGCCGTTCGCGTTGGTTCCCGCGGCCATCACGGGCATTTCGCCGCACAGCAGAACATTTTCCAGCCCGCCCTGCGCCGTCATCTCCCTGAACCGCGCGACGGCCGCATCCCGCAGCACGAGGCCGCGCGTCAGCCGTTCGCCCAGCTCTGTATCCGTCCGCGCGCCCTTCACATAAGCGCCCATCAGCCGCTCGCCCAGCACCACGCCGACCTCGCGCGGCGAACGCGGCGGGTTGAGCAGCCAGACCGCGCCGTCCTGCGGCAGCTTCTCCGGCAGGCAGCCGTCAAAGGCATAGACGTCGTATGCCTCGAGCGTCGCGTCGCGCCAGTCTTCCGCCGTCGTCAGCTCCACCCTCGGGAAGGCCTCCAGCGCCTTCTGCCAGAAATACGGGTTTTCGCCCACCAGCAGCACGCGCGCCGGGCAGGCCGCCTGACGGCTGAGCTGCACCGCGTTATCCTGCGCCATGCCGTCCTCCGCGCAGACACGCACGCTCACATCCGTAAAATCATATACCTGCCGCAGCAGCAGGGACACGCTTTGCGCCTCGCCCTCCGGGCAGTATACGGTCTGCGCGGTCTGCTTCTGCCCGTTCACGCGCAGTTCGATTTCCTCCGCGCCGCGCGCCTTGCCGTCAACGATCAGCTCAAAGCTCACATCCGCGCTTCGGCCAAAGCTCTGCACCGTGGTTTCAAACGCCGTGCCGTAGATGGAGCCGCTGGTCTCCAGCGCGCCGAGGCTCACGTTCCACTCGTCCCCGCCGCGCAGAGAGATGACCTCCAGCCCCTCCGCCTGCGCATACGGCGCGTCCGTGTACAGCCGCACGTCCGAAATGCCGCCCTCGTCGAGCATCTGCTGGCACAGCGCCGCCGCGCCTGCCACGTCGCCCGCGCCCCAGCCGCACGAAACGCCCTCCAGCGCCGCGCGAAGCTCCGCGCCGCCGCTGACGTGATCCGCCGCAACGCGCGCCTCGTCCCCGGCCAGCACCACCGTCACGCTCGCGCCCCACGGCAGCCTGTCCATGTCGCGCTCCGCCGCGGCCACCGCGCGGGCAAAGCGCGTCTGTCCGCTCCCGTCCGCCATCTGCATGCTCGCCGAAGCGTCGAGAATCACCGCCACGTTCACGCCCGAGCCGGGCATGGGCATGATCGGCTGCGCGATCAGCAGCGCCGAAAGCGTCAGCGCCAAAAATTGCAGCGCAAAAAACAGCGACCGCTTGAGCGTGCGCCAATAGCCCTTTTTCTTGCGCCGCTGTTCGGACAGCCGCCAGAGGTACGTGCTGGATACGGGCGTCACCTCCGAGCGATGCCGAATCAGGCACACCGCGGCGAACACGCCCAGCGCCAGCAGCGCCCACAGCCCCGCAGGATATACAAAACTCATCGGATCAGCTCCTCCATGCAGCCCTTCGTCCTGAGTGCTTCCTCCGCGCTCTCGTCGCTGCGCATCAGCATATAGGGCACCGCGCGCGACGCGCAGAAGCGGCGGGTCTCCGCCAGAAACTGGCGCACCGTCTCCCGGTATGCCCGGAGCGTGTCGCGGTCAACGTCCATCGTCAGGCGGGACACACGCGCGCCCGTCTCCTCCGCGTCGCAGAAGGTGTGCCTTCCGCTCAGCTGGGGATCGAGCTCCGCCGGCGAGAGCACCTGAATCAGCATCACCTCGCGGCGGCGGCTTAGCAGCAGATCGACCGCCGCCCGCCAGTCGCTGTCCGTCAGCAGATCAGAGAGAATAAACGTCACGCCGTCGTCCGCGCCGGGATTCGGATCGTTTCGGATGCACGCATACAGGTCGGTCTCCCCCGCGAATTGCAGCGCGTCGAGCTTCTCGCCCGCGCGCAGGAACGATTCCCGCCCGCTGATTCGGGGGCACAGCTCTGTGCAGCGCGTGCCGGACAACAGCCGGAAGGACACGCTGTCCATGTTGCACACCGACAGATAGCCCAGCGCGGCGGCCATCCGCAGCGCCGCGAAGCCCTTCTCCGGTTCAAAGCCCATGGAGGCGGACGTATCCAGATAGACGCAGTTGCGCCCCTGCTTTTCATCGATGAACCGCTTAATCAGGTATTTGTCAAACCGCGCGGCCGCGTTCCAATCAATCCGCCGCAGGTCGTCGCCCGGCACATACTCGCGGTAATCGGCAAACTCCGGCGAGGAGCCATAGGCGCGGGAGCGGCGCGCGCCGCTGTAATGGCCGCTCTTCATCTGCTGCACATTGATGTCCAGCGTCTCCAGCGCGTCAAGAAACGCGCCGTCCAGTATCCGCATGCTTCTCCCTCCCGCAATGCGCCGTTATCTGCGCTTTTTCTTCATGTCGTCCACGAGCCTGGCGATGACCTCGTCCGGCGTGACGCGCTCGGCCATCGCCTCATAGCTGAGCTTCACGCGGTGGCGCAGCACCGGGCAGGCCAGCGCGTCGATGTCCTCGTGGCTGACGTTGAAGCGGCCGGATACCATGGCGCGCACCTTCGCGCAGGTGATGAGCGCCTGCGCGGCGCGCGGGCTCGCGCCCAGACGGATCATCCGCGCGGCGGTCTCGCCCGCCTCCGGCGAGGAGGGCTGCGTCGAGGACACCAGACGCATCGTGTAGTTGATGATGTCGTCCGTGACGGGGATTTCCTTGGCCGTCTCGCGCATGCGCAGCAGCGTTTCGCCGTCCACCACGCCGTCTGCGACCTCGTCCATGGTCTTCTGCGTCATCAGAACGATCTGCTTCATCTCCTCCACCGTCGGGTAGCGCATCAGCAGCTTGAACATGAAGCGGTCCACCTGTGCCTCCGGCAGGGCATAGGTGCCCTCCTGCTCGATCGGGTTCTGCGTCGCCAGCACGAAAAACGGCTCTTCCATGCGATAGTCCTTGCCGTCCACCGTCACCGTATGCTCCTGCATGGCTTCCAGCAGCGCGCTCTGGGATTTCGGCGTGGCGCGGTTGATTTCGTCCGCCAGCACGATGTGGCTGAAAATCGGGCCGGGGCGGAACGTGTATACCGCGTTGCCCTTCTCGTCCTTCTCCAGCACGTTGGTGCCGGTGATGTCGGCGGGCATGAGATCCGGCGTGAACTGAATCCGGGAGAAGGGCAGGGAAAACACGCGACCCAGCGAACGGATCAGACGTGTTTTGCCGATTCCCGGCACGCCCTCCAGCAGCACGTTGCCGCCCGCGATCATCGCGATCACCGTCAGCTCCACGATATCCTCCTGACCGATGATATCGCGCCCCACCTGCTCAAAAATCGCTTTGCACTTGTCGGCAAACAGCCGCACATCCGCTTCGTTGACCATCCTGTTATTCCTCCTGCATCCGTTATAATCCGTTCATATAGGCCTGCGCCGCTTCCCGAAGCGCCTGCGGGAACGTTTCATCCTCGATCATCGACAGATACGCCGCGTAATACCGGCCGTATACCTCGCCGTAGGGCACCGCGCCCATCGGCCGCTCGCGCGTGTCGGCCGAAAGCCGCTGCCGCTCGCCGCGCTCATTCAGCGCGCCGGGCTGATAGCCGCTGGCCTTGAGCGCCTCCGGCGGGTCGTAGACGTATTCCGTCTCCATCCGGCTCTTGGGCTTTTCGACGTTCGCCGCCTCGGCTGACGGCGCGCCGGACGGCTTGCTCCCCTTCCCGTAATCCATATGAGCAAAGGGATCGTAGCGCTCGCCCTCCTCGGGCACACCCAGATAATCCCGGATGTACGTTTCCACCGTTTCCAGCGCCGTGTCGATCATCTGCGTGTTATCCCGCCCGTTGTAGACCATCTCTGCGGCGCTTTCCAGTCCGCCCGCGAACATCATCATCGCCTGCCGAAGCTGCTCCTGGCTGTTGTCCCGCAGGGGCTTGGCCAGCGAACCGTTGACGTCGTAGACGAGGTTCATCAGCGCGTCCACCTGCTCCATGCCGGTCTTTTCATGCAGTCGGCGGCCCATGCTGTCCAGAATCATAACGACCGTGTCCATGTTCTGGTCGTAAATCGCCTCGCCCAGCTTTTGCAGGCTTTCGTATTCGATCATCGCCGCCGTGTAGGTGTCGCGCGGGGTCAGCTCCTGCACCGTCTGCTCCATGCCGGTCATCGCGTCGCGAATCTCCTGCACCGCCGCGATATCCGCATAGCCTTCGTCCAGCCGCGTCAGCAGCTCGTCCAGCCGCGCCACCAGCTTGTCGCGCTCCGCCGCGTCGATGTCGCTTTCCGCCACGTCGGCGCGCAGCGTCTGCATCATTTCGCGCAGCGCGGCGATTTCCTCGCTCTCCTGCTGCGTCTCCGGCGCCGCCGCCGCGACGAGCGCCCGCACGCGCTCCACCGCCGCCTCCGGCAGCAGCGGAACCGCCGCAAGCATCGCCGCCAGCACACAGCACGCGGCCAGCGCCTTCTTCGGCCAGCGCATCGGCAGCGCGCGCACGTCCGTTTTTTTCAGCCTGTCCGCCGTATCTTCCCGCTGAAGGCGGCAGAGCACGCCGGAATCGCCGGAAAATTCCATCGCGGTCGCCACGCGATCCATCCCGCAGAGCGCGTCCAGCCGCGCGGCCAGCCGCTTCTGCGTCGGGCGATAGCGCAGCGCGTACAGCGCCGCCGCCAGCAGCGCCCATACCGGCAGCATCAGCGCCTCCGGCCTTCCGACCGCGCCGCCGAAGCAGCGCCGCGCCAGCGCGAGCGCCAGCCAAACCGGCAGCGCAAACAAGCCGCTGACGCACACCGCGCGCAGCGCGGCTTCCGCGGCCAGCTTTTTTTGAAACGGGCGCAGCGCCCGGCTGATTTCCTTCTCCATCCCGCTTCTCCCGTCGTTCATGCCTCGCGCGCGGTCGCGCTCAGCGCTTTTTCGCCTCGTCTCCGCCATGGTTGGCGGTCATCATCTGCACGACGTATTCCACAAACCGACGCTCCGCGTCCGTCATGGCCACGCCCCGCATGACGGCCATGTTGAAATCCAGCGTCAGCCCCAGATCCTCGATTTCCCGCGTCTGGAGCCGCGCGTTGCTGAGGTTTCCCGGCGGCAGGCAGAACGAGATATAGCCCGCGCTCTGGATCAGCTCGACCGCCTGTTCCCATTCCGCGCCGTCGAGCATGATCTGCGGCGGACAGCCCACGCTTTCCAGCCGGTTTTGGAGCTGGCGCATCACCTCGGGGTCGCTGTTGACCAAAATAACCTTGCAGCCCCTGAGATCCTCCATGCGCAGCGCCGCCTTTTCGCACAGCGCGTGCGTCGAGGACATCAGCACGCGCAGCGGCGCTTCCCGATGAAAGAGAATCTCCAGCTTCGGATCGTCAATCCGCCCGAAATACAGCCCGATCGTCTCGCGATACTCGTTGAGCGCCTCCTCCAGCTCCTGCAAAGAATAATTGTGCGTGCTCAGCGACATATCCGGGTTGGAGAGCACGAACCGTGAGAGAAAGTTGCGCGGGAAGAAGCTCAGCATGCCCCACGTCATGCAGACCTCCGCGCGCATCTCCCGCTGTGCCGCCGCCTTGCGGACATTGCTGACAATCATCTCGTATTTGCGGATATAGCGCGGCGCATAGCGCGCCAGCGCCTGCCCCGCCGGGGTCAGCGTCACGCCCGAACGCCTGCGCACAAAGAGCTGAACGCCCAGCTCGTTTTCCAGCCTGTCCATCGCCTTGACCAGACCGGGCACGGAGATATAGAGCTGCTTCGCAGCGGCGTTGAAGCTGCCCGTGCTGCTCACCAAAGAAAAATACTGGATCTGCTTGACGTCCATGCGCACCTCCCGCGTCGCGCGAAATAAGCCTTTGCCGCTGAAAACAGCAAAGCCCGCCGCCTCTTTGATGAGACGGCGGGCCGATACGGCTGATTACATCCTCAGGTCGGTCGGGTCACTGCCCGCCTCCCGCCGGATTTTTTGAAAATCAAGATTAGGAGGTCTTGTGAGAGAACGCGGTCATAATGCCGCCGGTGATGGCCTGGCAGTCAACCGTCGCGCCGGAAACGGCGTCAACGCCCATATCCTGCGTGTCGATGATCTGCTTGGTGAACGCGGCGAACTGCTCGTCGTTCATGAACATGTTCTCGCGGCCCTCGCCCACGGCGATGCCCACAAGCTGCTTATCCTTGATGGTGTAGATGACCTCGAACGGATCATGCAGACCCTGAACCATGACGGAGTAGTCGCCATCCGCGGCCTCAGCCCACGGAGCAGCAGCGCCGCCGCCGAAGGTCGGGGTCAGCTCGGCACGGCCGCCCAGCATGGTATCCACCGCGGCACGGCCGGAGCAGATCGCCTCATGCAGGTAGGTGCCGTTCTGGTACAGGTTGCAGACCAGGGAGCCGATTTCGCCGGCGGAGTAGAGACCCTCGATCGGCTCGCCGTCCCAGTTGAGAACCTGACCCTTGATGTTGCGGCGCGCACCGCCGGAGCAGGCCGGCATGGACGGCACTTCCTCGACCGCGTAGAACGGGCCCTGCTCGATCTTCGCCATCGTGGTGATGTCGCGGCCGAAATCGGTGTCTTCACCAGCATCGACCATCGCGTTGAACTTATCCACCTCAGCGCGCAGATTCGCCGGATCCTTGCCGATCTTCTCGGCCAGCTCCTCGATGGTGTCCGCCTTGATGATCCAGCCCTTTTCCAGCTCGACGGAGTTGTCGTCGGACCAGTGATACGGGTTGCGGCAGGTCACCGGCCAGCCGATCCAAGCGTTGACCAGCGGCTGCGCCTTGAAGCAGTTGTCGTCCATAATCATATGAACCGGCTGCTGACGGGCGATCGGCACATCGACGTACTTGCCGTGCTCGTAGTACTTCATGTGCTGGCGCTGATAGGACTTCGCCTCGTTGTAATAACGGGTGCCGTCGGCGGCGACTTCCATCCACGCGCCGTGCGCCATATAGAACTGACGAACGAACGTCGTCTCAAAATCCGGAACCTTGATGCCGTGGAAGTAGCCGCAGGACATGGTCTGGCCGTCCATATGCCAGAGCTGAGCGCCCAGCGCCATTTCCATCTTCACGCCGTCGCCCGTGACGTACGGGGAGCCCGCGTTGTAGATGCGGTCGCCGCCGTTGAACTGGCGGTACATGTCCATATCGCCCTCGTAGCCGCCGGTGGCCAGCAGAACGCCCTTGCGCGCCTTGGTGTAGATCACGGAGCCGTCCGGCTTCTTCACGCCGACGCCCTCCACCTTCTTGGTGATGGCGTCCTGCACGAGGCAGATAACCTGATGCTCGTAGAGCGGCTTCGCGCCGCGATAACGGGCAGCCTTGTCAAAGCCGTTCCAGCAGCCGCCGTTCTCGAAGGAGAGGCCGCCGTTCTTGTCGCGGAAGTGACCCGTCGCGCCGACGAAGTTCGCGCCCGGCAGATCCGGGAATTCGACCAGCAGGGTGCCCCAGCGCAGCGCGCCGCCGCCGGAGTAGCCGACTTCGTAATCGACCGGCTCGAGAACCGCCTGAATCCACGGCAGATCCGTCGCGAACTCGTTGGTCAGCCAGTTGAAATCCTCTTCCGGAATGACATGCGGCTCGTTCATCGCGCGCATGTAGGTACGCCAGGTCTCCAGATCGTTGGGGTCAACGAAGATGACGCACTGGCCGGAAGCAATCGCCTGACCGCCCGCATTCGCTTCGTCGGACTTATCGTAAATCACAGCGTCAACGTTGTGGTCGATTTCGTAAGCCTCGATATAAGCCGCCGTGCCCGCCATGCCGTAGCCGCAGATGACGATATCGTGCTCCTCGTCCCACTTCACGTTCTGGCTGTCCAGAACCCACTTGCTGGAATTCTTGTGAGCCGGCTTTTCCTCTTCCGCTTTCGCGTTGAGCACGCCGGCGCCAAGCAGACCAATGCCCGCAGCGCTCATCGCGGTCGCTTTCAGGAACTCCTTACGGGAAATGTTCTTCGCCATGTAAATCCTTCCTTCCTTACATGTGTTTGTCGAACCTGTGAGGGCGGCGCGGCGCACGGTTGCCCCGCGTCCCTTCTTTGATAACAGATTATCACACTCATTCCGGCGTGTCAAGACATATTTCAACCTGTTTTTCACATTGTAGAAACTGTTGGTTTATACGAGACGTCCGACCAATTTGCCTTTTTTCCGTGTACGCATCTGCATTTTTTCATGTATCATTCGTCTTTCATTCGTTTTGTTCACGGATATACCCTTTTCGCGCATTTTCCGGATTGTTTGTCATAAACCAAACAGATATACCCGATTTTGCGCGCTTCCCGCCGCCCTTTTTCGATATAAAACCGACACGAAAACAGAAAGGAGAGCCGCCGAACCCTCGCCCGACAGCTCTCCTGTTTTTATGCTTCCTTACGTTTCGCGATGCGCCGTCTCGTCCTCCCCGGACAAGCAGCATTTGCTCATTCCACCGGCACGAGCTGGCCGTCCGCGCCGATCTTCATCACGTCGTCGTCCATGCCGCCGACGACGAGCTGATCCGCGTCGCTGAGGCCATATTGATCGTAGGCCGCGCGCAGGTCGGAAACGTTGTACTGCATCACCGCCGCGCCGCTCTTGTTCAGCAGGGTCACGGTCGTGATGTTCGTGCGTTCCAGCACCTCCAGCACCTTTTCGTCAAAGCGCATCGTCAGCTTCTCCGGGTTTTCGTCGTTCACGCGCAGGCTGACGCCCTTGCTGCCGCCCGCGCTCCAGCTCAGCTCCTCGCGGAAGTTTTCGCGCGTCTCGCCGACGAACAGGCGCAGGTTGTAGCTGTGGTAGCCCAGATAGAGCTGCTTCACCCAGTACGGGCTGCCGTATACGCCGCCGACAGCGCCCGCCTGACGCTTCATCTCCATCTCGTGGCGGAAGGCTTCCTCGCTCGTGTCCATGGGCTCCGCCGGTTTTTCCTCCTCCACAAGGATGGTCACCGCTTCATATGTGACCTCGCCGTTTTCGCCGACGCACTTAATCAAAACGGTGTATTCGCCCGGCTTCTCCCAGATGGGCAGCGCGGCCAGCTGGCTCTGAATTTCCGCCTGCGTGGTGCTGCTGGTCACGTTGAGCATCGCGTCCGCCTTTTTGCCGTTGACGCTGATGGTGCCGCTGTTCTTATCCTCGACAACAACGGTGCCGCTGCCGCGACGCTCACCGGAGAGCACGCCTTCGCCCGCCGTGCCCGGCTTGGCCTCTTCGCTGGTGACGCTTTCCGGCGTGGTTTCGTCGTCGTGATACGTCTCGCTGTCCGCGTCCAGTGCGACGACGGCGGAGATACGCGCGGGAGCCCTTGCTTCCAGCGTCATCAACGCGCCGTTCAGCTGTGGCTTGCCGCCCGCCACGTCGCCGCTGTTGCTGATGACCGCGGTCGAGCCGACGCCGTCTGTCCATCCCTTGAGATCTCCGTAAACCGTGCCGCTCTCCCGGTTGTCAGCGGAAACGTGACCTTCCTTTTCCGCGCCGACGGCCATGTTGCCGTTGACCTCGCCATTGTTGACCAGATCTACGCGGCCGCCGTCCGTGTAGCCGCCCATGCCGCCGTCAGCCAGGCCGTTGTTGGTCAAGCTGGCCTTGCCGTCGAGGTAGGCTTCCGCGCTCATCGTGCCGGACTCGCCGTTGTTGGTGATGGTGAGCGATGAGCCTTCGCCCTTTGACCAGCCGCTTGTGCGCAGGGAAACGTCGCCGTCGTTGGTCGCGGTGGTCGCGCCGCCCGCCAGCGCGTTGGCCAGAAGCTCATCCGCGTAGCCTTCGTTTATAATGGTCGTGGTCGCGCCCTCGCCCAGCGAAAAGCCGTCCAGCGCGTCTTCGACTGTGCCATGATTCGTCAGGGTCATCTTGCTGCCTTCGCCCTGCGCGCTGCCCCTAAATTCGCCCTGAATGATGCCGGTGTTCTCATTGTTCACCGTTGCGCCGTCCAGCGCGTCCACTTGCAGCATCTTTTCCATCATGCCGGCATTGCTGACCTGCGTATCTTTGAAGGCGTGGACCATAACGTTTCCTTGAACCGTTGTGTTCTCGTCAAAAGTGATTTCTTTAATGTTATTCTTCTCGGTGACATTCACATCGACGCTGTAATCGCCCAGCATCTCATCGTTGGCTTCTTCAATCGTGACACTCTCGAATATAAGGCCACAAATACGATCAGCCAACTTCTTCACCCATGGCGCACCACCGACCATCACGCCACCCTTGATGGTTCCGCCCTTGATGGTTGCTTTTCCATCTGCGTCAACCAGAATGTCGATGTCGTTTTCATTCGGACTCTCGCCCTTTATGGTTGTCTGGCCGCCGTTGGAATGGTTGTTGATTGCCTGAACAACGCTTCCCCACGTTACCGCGCTGGCCGTCATCGGCTGCAAAAACATCGCCGCCGACAGGGTAAGCACCGCCGCGCGCTTCAAATTCGCCATTTTCCGTTCCTCCCTATAATTGGTTAAGATATATGTTACCCCCCCCCATTCCAAAAAGTCAATATCATTTTCGCAGTTATTTAACGGATTTCGCATCTTTAATTGGTAAGATTTAAGCATTTTGCACAAAAATAAGTGGGTCGCCCAACAAACGTCAGACGACCCACCCTTCGGGGGATTCCCTTACATATTCTCTCTGACCACGCGCTCGATGTATGCTTTCTGCGCCTCGGTGAGCGTCGGGAACGGCTTTCGGCAGCCGCCGCAATCCACGCCCTGCGTCTTGAGGATGTGCTTGATGGACGGGAACAGCGAGCAGGAGACGAGCGCCTGCATGATGTTGTTCGCGCGCTTCTGAAGCGCCTGCGCCTTCGGGATATCCAGCGCGCTGTACGCCGCCTCGATTTGGTTGAACAGCGGCAGGGTGAAGTTGAAGGTCGAGCCAATCGCGCCGTCCGCGCCGAGGATGCGCGCGCCGATGTATACCTCGTCAAACCCGCCGTAGATGACCAGCTCCGGATTCAGGTCGCGGATGCGCTCCATCTGGTAGAGGTTGAGGCTGGTCTGCTTCACGCCCGCAATCGTGCCGTCGGTCAGCATGCCGCGGATGTGGTCGTCCGCGATATCCAGCTCCACGCCGGTGTTGCCCGGAAAATTGTAGAGGAACAGCGGCAGATCGACGGCCTCGCGCAGCGCGCCGTAATACGCGCTGATGGCCTTCATGCCGAATTTGTAGTAATACGGCACGGTGGAGATCATCGCGTCGTAGCCCAGCGCCTTGGCCGTCTTGGCGTATTCGATGGCCTCGTCGGTCGAAATCGCGGCGACGGAAGCCATCAGCTTCGTCTTTTCGCGGTTTTCGTATTGCGCGGCGGCCTGCAAGCCCTCCACGCGCTCCTCATGCGTCAGCAGCGGGCACTCGGCGCTGCTGCCGCCGATCAAAAAGCCCTTCGCGCCCTCGGCGATGGTCTTGTCCATCAGCTTGTGGAGCGCGGGCGCGCTGAATCTGCCCTGTTCGTCATACGGGGTCACGGCGGCGACAAAGAAGCCGCCCATATCCTGCATCTTCTTCATGCGAATCTCTCCTTTTTATCCTCGAAACGGCACGAGAACGCCGTGCGTGACGATGTAGCCCTCCTGCGCGGCGGCGAGCAGCGGGCCGTCCGCCTTCGCGTCGTCGGTGTACATGGCGCGGATTTCAAACGCGCCGACCGCTTCCCCGATGCGGCGCAGCTTCTCCTCGCCCTTGCAGTTTTTGCCGATCAGCGCGCCGGTTTCCGCGTCGCACTTCGTGCCGATGAGCCGCGGCACACCGAGGATTTTCGCCGCGTATTGCAGCTCAAATTCCGGCGACGCGGACGCGATCACGATCGGCAGATCGCGCGGCCGGTCAAAAAACCACCGCCCCAGCTTGGCGCGCGTCCGCTCGTCCTGCCAAAACAGCTCGGCCTCCTTTTCAAGGCTGAACCGCTTGGCCATTTCGCCAAAGAGCACGCTCTTGAACTGCGTCAGATTGCGCCTGCCCAGCGCGAGCAGCACCGATGTGCCGATGAACCGGGGCAGCCCCGCCAGCACGGCGGGATGACGGCGCAGGCAGAACCGCGTAAAATCCACCGTGGAATCGCCGTCGTAAATCGTGCCGTCAAAATCATAAACGTCGATGCGCATACGTTCCTCCGTCCTTGTTTCCGTCGCGGTTAGTATACCATGTTTCGCAAAAAAAGAGAAGGGGAAAACGCGCCAGCCGGTTTCGCGCGCGCGGGGCGTTTTTCGGCCAAGCGTGCCTGAGCCGATAGATTTATGGTTGGCTTTTGGCCGGTTTCCCGTTATAATGGAGGTAACAACATAAATCAGAAAGGGGCTTGTTTCTATGTCCAATCCGAATATCCCAACGCCGCACATCACCGCCAAAGAGGGCGATTTCGCCCGCACCGTGCTGATGCCGGGCGACCCGCTGCGCAGCAAATTCATCGCCGAAACGTATCTGGAGAATCCCGTGCTGGTCAACGACACGCGCGGCGTTCAGGGCTACACCGGCCTGTACCGCGGCAAGCGCGTCTCCGTCATGGCTTCCGGCATGGGCATCCCCTCCATCGGCATCTATTCCTATGAGCTGTTCAATTTCTACGGCGTGGAAAACATCATCCGCGTCGGCACGGCGGGCGGCCTGTCCGATAGCGTGAACGTGCGCGACGTGGTGATCGGCCTGTCCTCGTACACCAATTCCAACTTCGGCCGCCAGTTCGGCTTTGACGGCAACGTTGCGCCGTGCTGCTCGTTCAAGCTGCTGGAGCAGGCCGTCGCCGCCGCGCGCCGGATGGGCATAGAGCCGAGCGTCGGCCCGCTGTATTCCTCGGATATCTTCTACGACGAGTCCGGCATGTCCGGCAAGCTCAAGAAGCTTGGCGTGCTGGCGGTGGAGATGGAATCCGCCGCGCTGTATCTGAACGCGGCGCGCGCGGGCAAGAACGCGCTCGCCATCTGCACCATTTCGGATCACCTCAGCAAGAACGAATCGCTCGACGCGCAGGCGCGCCAATCCTCCTTCACCCAGATGATGGAAATCGCGCTGGACATCGCGTGAAAGGATGATGCACTGTGCTGAACCGGATTTTTCTTTCCGCCGATATTGAAGGCACCTGCGGCATCGCCCACTGGGCGGAAACCGAGCTGGGCAAGCCGGATTACGAGCCCTTCCGCCGCCAGATGACCCGCGAGGTCGCCGCCGCCTGCGAGGGCGCGTTCGCCGCCGGATGCGAGGATCTGCTGATTAAGGACGCGCACGACAGCGCGCGCAACCTGATCCCCGCCGAGCTGCCGGAGCGCGTAAGCATCTTCCGCGGCTGGGGCAGCGACATCCACTCGATGATGTCCGGCATTGACGCAAGCTTCTCCGGCGCGATTTTCACCGGCTATCATTCCTCCTCCAACACGGACGCCAGCCCGCTGTGCCACACGATGAATCTGGATAACGTGTCCATCCGCATCAACGGCATTCAGGCCAGCGAGCTGGTCATCAACACCTTCGCCGCCGCGCTTTACGACGTGCCGGTGCTGCTGGTGACGGGCGACTTGGGCGTGTGCGAGCAGGCCAAGCGGCTCTGCCCCGCGGTTTACACCGTGCCGGTCAGCCGCGGCTGCGGCAACGGCTCGATTTCGATCCATCCGTCGGAGGCCGTCCGCCGCATTCGCGAAAAGGCCGAGCTGGCCGTCGCGGACGGCGTCGCCCACCCGGAGAAATTCACCGTCGCCCTGCCGAACAACTTTGACGTTGAGGTGGAGTTTGTGAAGCACAACCGCGCCCGCCGCGCGAGCTTCTACCCCGGCGTGAAGCAGCTCGGCCCGCGCACGGTGCGCTTCTCTTCGGATGCATACTACGACGTGCTGCGGTTCTTCATGTTCTGCTTATAACGCCTTCCGCCGTGTGCGAAAATCCATCCATAAAAAAAGCAACTTGGGCAGATTATCTTTGCCTCAGTTGCTTTTCTTTTGTGTATACGGCGTTATTCCCTCGCCTTTTCCGCCTTTTCGACGATCTCTTCCATATTCAGCCGATGGTGGCGCTTTTTCGGCGGCGTGAGCAGATACAGCCGGTAGCGCTCGCGCACGTCTTCCACGTCCTCCCGGCTGGCGGGATAGGCGCGCTGGTGCATAATCAGCGTGTTGGCGCTCGTGCGCTTGAAGTGCATCTGCCCGTAGACAAAGCCGTGCTGCGGGCAGACGGAAATCGCCAGATAGCGCTCCCGCCCGCCGTCAAACCACGGCGTATCAAACGCGGTTCGCTTGCCGCAGGCGGGGCAGGGCAGGCTCATCAGCCGCTGATCCGCCAGCGCGTCCGTCTGAAACATGTACGGCGTGGGCAGCGAGCGCAGCGCGGAGGCGGCAATGCGGCTCTCCTTTTCCAAAATGTGCTCAAGCTGCATGCGCCGCTCGGGCGCGAGCGCCGTCACCGCCCGATCCACAATGGGCAGCAGCGCCGCCGTACATTCCGCGTCGTTCACCGCGCGGTGCGCCGCCACATCCAATTCGACGTTCATCAGCTCCATCGCCGCGTGCAGGTTCATCTGCTTGTGCTCCCCGCCGAGGCAGCAGAAGCCGAAGACGAGCTGCGCGTCGATCGGCGGCGCAAACGGCATCGGGGTCATAAAAAACGCGGCGTTGCGCTTGAGCACGGGATAATCGTCCCGCCCCCACGTCACAAGCTGCGCATCCTCGCCGCACCACGCGATAAAATCGCCGAAGACATCCGAAAACGAGCGCCCCTGCGCAAGCTCCTGCTCGGTGATGCCCGTCACCTGCCTGATATGCTTATCCAGCCGCTTATACACGCGCGGGCGAATCAGCTCGCTGAAGCGCGAAACCACGTTCCCCGCGCGATCCACGCGGCACGCGCCGATTTCGATGATCTCGTGCGGCATGCGGTGGTTCGGGTTATAGCCGCTCTGGTTCCATTCCAAATCAAAAACGATGATATTTTGTATATCCTGACTGAGCAAAGAAAACATGTTCCACATCCCATTAAACGCAAATCCGTATTCTTTTTTGCTTTGCAGCACATCCTATTGTACCGCATCGGCCTCCATTTTCATAGAGGAAATTCTGTTTTGCGGCCATTTTAGTCAAAACTTTCCATGCGCATCGGTTGAATCTCCGCGCGTTTTCTGCTATGATTACCCGTAAAAGCGGGCTGAGCCCGCCTTCGCCTCCGCCGAAGTCGGCAAAGCGTCCATGTCCTGCTCACGCGGGCGATTTTACGCGATTTCCTATACGTTCACGTTACAAACCACGAGGGGAGACGAACACGGATGAATCTTTTCGATATTCTCGGCCCGGTGATGGTCGGGCCGAGCAGCTCGCACACGGCCGGCGCGGTTCGGTTGGGGCGCATCGCGCGCAGGCTGCTGGGCGAGGGCACGCCGTGCAGGGCGGATATCACGCTGTTCGGCTCCTTCGCCGCGACCGGCTGCGGCCACGGCACGGATCGCGCGCTGATTGCCGGTCTGCTGGGCTTTCAGCCGGATGACGAGCGCATCGCGGGCAGCTTCGGCTGGGCGAAAAAGGCGGGGCTGTCCTTCTCCTTCGCCACGTCCCACGTCGGCGGCGAACACCCGAACACCGCGCGCGTCGATCTGGTCGGCCGGAGCGGCAAAACCCTGTCGATGACCGGCTCGTCTCTGGGCGGCGGGCGCATCATGGTGGTGGAGATGAACGGCCTGCGCGCCAACTTTTCCGGCGACCTGCCCACGCTGATCGTGCAGAACATCGACCAGCCCGGCCACGTCAACGAGGTCACCGGCATGCTGACCGAGCGCGGCATCAACATCGCGACCATGCAGCTCTACCGCGACCATCCGGGCGGAAACGCCGTGATGATTATCGAGACGGACAAGGCCGTTCCGCCGGACGGCCTCGCGTGGCTGGAACGCTGCGAGGGCATCACGCGCGTGACGTTCATCGACGCGGAGCGGGAAGAATAACAGGGGGAATCGGTATGGCCATTGAATCGCTTCAGGCGCTTGTAACGGCAAGCGAAAACCGGGATATCTGCGACGTCATCATCGAGAGCGACTGCGTGGATCGCGGCGTGACGCAGGCGGAATCCCTTGAAAAGATGCGCGGCCTTTACGCCGCCATCCGGCGCGCGCAGCGCGGCTATGACCCGAAGCTCCGCTCCGCCAGCGGCATGGTCGGCGGCGACGGCGAAAAAATGCGCGCCTATGTGCAGCGGGGCAAAACCATCTGCGGGGATTACATCGGCGGGGTTATCGCGCAGGCGCTGGAGATGGGCGAAAGCAACGCCTGCATGAAGTGCATCGTCGCCGCGCCGACGGCGGGGAGCTGCGGCGTTCTGCCCGCGGTGCTGCTGCCGTATCAGCAGCGCGAGGGGCTGAGCGACGAGGCGATGGTGCGCGCGATGTATGTCGCGGGCGCAATCGGTCAGGTCGTCGCGGCCAAAGCGTCCATCGCGGGCGCGGCGGGCGGCTGTCAGGCGGAAATCGGCACGGCCAGCGCGATGGGCGCGGCGGCGCTGTGCTATTTGGGCGGCGGCGACGCGCAGGCCGTCTGCCACGCGGCGGCCATCGCCATCAAGGCCATGCTCGGGCTGGTCTGCGACCCGATTGCCGGGCTTGTGGAGGTGCCCTGCGTGAAGCGCAACGCGGCGGGCGCCGTGATCGCCATGTCCAGCGCGGATATGGCGCTGGCGGGCATTCGCTCGGCTGTGCCGCCGGACGAGGTGATTCTGGCGATGCGCGAGGTTGGCGACAAGATGGACGTCTCCCTCAAGGAAACGGGCGTCGGCGGCGTGGCGGGCACGCCCTTCGGGCAGAAGATCGCCGAAAAGATGGGGATGGCGTAAACGCGCGACTTATCGCTTAGACGGAAAATAATCCGATCCAAGAGCTCCCTCCTTGAGGGCGTGGAGCTTGCCGCCCGCTGTGCGGGAGGCAGGCAAGCGGAATGCCGAAGGTCTGTCACAACGAAGTTGTGACTGAAGGAGTCCGGCAGACGCACATCGCACACCTGTTATCGGAGCTTATCCAAAATCTCGGATTTGCTCATCTTCCGGCTCTTTTTCTCACTTTCTTATTCCCCCTGCATATCGCCCACGACGCGGTGGAGGATATCCAGATACATCTGCCCCAGCGCGGTCGGGCGATAATCCTTATGCGTAATCACGCCGATGCGGATGATTTCCTCCACCTCCAGCGGGATGGAGATGATGTCGTCGCCGCGCAGATACGACGGGCAGATGCCGGAGGAAATGGTATAGCCGTCCGTGCCGGTCATCAGGTCGATGATCGTGCCCTTATCCGTCACCTTGATGCTCTTTTCATGGTTGAGGGTCGAGAGGATCTCCTCGGAAAAATAAAACGAGTTCTGGTCGCCCTGCTCGTATGTCAGGCACGGCAGGGATTCCAAATCCTTCATGTTGACGCTTTTGCGCCCGGCGAGCGGGTTGTTGCGCCCGATGAAGATGTGCGGCCTTGCGGAAAACAGCTCGGAAAAGACGAGGTTCGATTCGCGCAGCGTCTTTCGGATAACCGCCTCGTTGAACGAGCACAGGTAGATCACGCCCATTTCGCTGCGCAGATGGCGCACATCCATGATCGTGTCATACGTCTTGCCCTCGCGGAGAACAAATTCATATGATTGGCCGCCCTGCGCGCGCACCAGCTCGACGAACGCGCTGGACGTGAAGGAATAATGCTGGGTGGAGACGGAGAAGCGCTGGCGGCTCGCGGAGTGCGCGATGTATTTATCCTCGATCAGCGCGGCCTGCTGAACGACCTGACGCGCGTAGCCCAAAAACTCCGCGCCCTCCTGCGTGAGCAGAATCCCCCGGCTGTTGCGCAGGAAGATGGTGATGCCCGCTTCCTCCTCCAGCTCGCGCACGGCGGCGGAAAGGCTGGGCTGGGCGATAAACAGCGCCTTTGCGGCCTCGGTGATGGAGCCGCGCTCGGCGACCTCGACGACGTATTTCAGTTGTTGAAGCGTCATAAGAAAACCTTTCTTGGGGCTCTGCCCCAAACCCCGCCAAAGGGCTTTCCGTTTTCGGGCACAAATGCTGATAACGAGCGCGCAATGCTCGCTTACCTGACTCCCTCAGTCACGGCTGCGCCGTGCCAGCTCCCTCAAGGAGGGAGCTCTTTTATCAGGTTATTTTCCGTCTAAGCAATAAGTTGCGTCGTACCCGTAGGAGCGCCCGCGTTTTGTGCAGAATTTGCTTTTTGCTCAATGATTGTTGACAGTCTGGCTCCCTCCTCGAGGGAGCTGTCATGCCAAAGGCATGACTGAAGGAGTTCGTCTCCCCGATTTTTGTTGACAGCCTGAGCTCCCTCCCCGAGGGAGCTGTCATGCCAAAGGCATGACTGAAGGAGTAGGCGTTCGTCTCCCCGATTCTACCATACCCTCTCCCCATTTTCAACCCACCTCATAGTTTCATCCTATGGCCAATCATATAATATCCATGTTTGCCTATATGGCGCATTTCGTATATAATACATTTCGTCACAAGGACGTGACTTGATTCCACATGCATGTTGAAGGGAGTGCTTCCATCTTGGCGCTCATTGAGCTGAACCACCTGACAAAGACCTTCAAGGGGAAAACCCAAACGGTAGACGCCTTGAAAGACATCAACCTGCACATCGAGCAGGGCGACATTTTCGGCATTATCGGCATGTCCGGCGCGGGCAAATCGACGCTGGTGCGCTGCATCAACTTTCTGGAACAGCCGACCTCGGGCAGCGTCGTCATCGACGGCAAGGATCTCGCCTCGCTCAGCCCGAAGGCGCTCCGCCAGCTCCGCCAGCAGGTCTCGATGATCTTCCAGCATTTCAATCTGCTCTCTCAGCGGGATGTGCGCGGCAACATCG